>Ga0206878_10075_pt1 | contig 41105 bp, 34 predicted proteins | sample Alteio_BWOrgCont_8_FD_152621 | JGI IMG/M metagenome (GOLD analysis project Ga0206878, IMG submission 152621) | Enriched cells from forest soil in Barre Woods Harvard Forest LTER site, Petersham, Massachusetts, United States -... | ecosystem: Environmental > Terrestrial > Soil > Temperate forest >... | reverse complement strand
ATTGGCGTCCTCTTTTTTTTTTCTATTCCTAACTCATACTTTGATTGGTCAAACTAAAGTACCTGATTATGTAAACGAAACCCTTAAAAAATACAAGGCTGCTGATAAGCCTGGTTCATACGCATATTATAATTTTAAGGAAGCAAAACGTAATCCCGATAAAGTAAATGAGTTAGACTTAACGCAAACAGGATTAAGAAGTGTGCCTGATGAGGTTCGAAGTTTTAAAAATATTACCGTTCTTAATTTAAGCTATAATGATATTTCGACATTACCAACATGGTTTAGCGAGCTTAAAAAGTTAAAAAAGCTAATAGTGAAAAGAAATAAAATAAATAATCTGCCTGGCTTTATATTTAACATCAGTTCCCTTGAGTATATCGATGCATCCAGTAACGGCATACAAGAACTTTCCATCCCCAATAGTGCCACAGGGAGTCTTAAAGAATTGAATTTGTCTTTTAACCGGTTGTCTGGACTACCACCATCTTTTTCTCATTTAGAAAAGATAACCATTTTGGATTTAGGGCATAATTTATTAACAGAAATACCGGCGGTACTTTTAGACATGAAATCTTTAAAATATTTATATTTATATGATAATCAAATTATTGATTTTAATAAGGATATTTCCAGGGATACTTCTTTAAAAGGAATGATTTTGGACGCTAAGCTAATTCCGAAAGATCGACAAAATGTATTGAAGAAAATTTTACCGAATTGCAAAATATTATTTCGAGAATAGGATAGTTTAAAGCAATGTATTAAACCGGTGGTTAACTATAACAAACTAATAATCAAGTAAAACTATTGAAGTCAATATCTAAGAAATCAAGAAAAGCGATTTATGTTTTGGATGGTATTTTATCAAAAACTGTTGTTATTTGCGTAACAAGCTGATAATCAAATATAATTTTAGAGGTAAAATATAAGTTAATACTATTTGCCTAACAATAGCCTGCATTGCAAAACCTTACAAAACCGGTTTCGGGTTATTAATAGCCCACCAATTGCATATGTGCGTCCTCGCTGCCTGCACTCCAGCCCTTTATCTCTAAATAACTCAGGATAACCTTGTTGTCATACCAAATGCTTGCTGTTGGGTCCATTTCATACTTGTGATTGATGTCATCTTTCGGCACAAACGTTATATCGCTTATAAGGCCTGTTTTTAAATTAATTTTGCCAAAAAGCACTTCTGTTTCATTCAAATGCTTGCCGCTGTTCATGGTTACATAAAGGACATTGTCGGTGCAATGCAGGCCCACGCCCATCAGGTCGGGCCTGAAGGTGCTGTATTGGCGCGGAATGATCTGCTGGTATTGCAGGTTAGCCTTATCGTCATAAATATTAAAGATAACGTCGTGTCCATGGTAATAAGGGTAATGGTCAGGCAGGGAGGCATTGCTGCTGCCCGAAATAGCTACAATTAGTTTCCCATCAGTTTCAATAATGTTATCGATACGCGTTCCGAATTTATCGCCGAGGTAGATATCATCAAACTTTTTACTGAAGGGGATGTATGATTTTGTCAGGTTTTTAAGATAGGCCTTATCCATTACCTGCACATCGCTTTTAGCCAAACCATTTTTAAAGTCGAAACTGGCAACCACCAGTTCCCGCTCGTTATTGGCATTGTCATACATCGTTACAAAATAATAAATGTCAGGATTGTATTTGCTGCGTATCAAAAAACGTTGGGTACCCTCGCTGTTTATCTTGTCGCTCATATTTACCGGTAGTTGCAAAACCCTGGCCGGTTTGGTTTCTCCATTACCATATTTTGCCATTTTTACCATACCCTGGCTATACATACTCATAATGTAAACATTCTGTTTATTATCCATGGCAGCGCCTATAAAGTCTCCCTGTTCCAATTGCGGTTTTACGGTGCTCTTTATATTTAAATTGCTATCAAATTCGATTATTTTAAAATCGGTGGTGTTGTTAAATGCGATGATATTTTTGTTCATCGACAAGTTCATTAAAAGATTGCCCCTTAACGGGACGCCCGAAGTTCGTACTACCAGTTTCAATGATTTACTATCAGGAGAAACTAAAAATGATGCGTCTGTCAGGAACTCCCCGTTAACGGTAATCAGATCCTTTGTAGAAACAACATTGCCGGTTTCGGGGTCTATAATAGTCAACTTATAAACGTAATCCGATCCATCGGGAGACAGCGTTGAGATAATAACCAATAATTTTCCATTAAACAAAAAGTGCCTTCCTCCCAAATCAAGTGTATTAAGCCACTTGACTGTCAAATCCTTATTTAACCGAACCATACCATAATTATGCTTATCCAACTGAACCCTCGATATTACCGAATGGTCTTCCAGTTGAATCATGCCATATGAAAATGTATCTGAAAAGTAGTTTTCAGCCAGGTTAACGGCAATGCGCTGTGGTTCGAAGGCCCGAACAGACGATGCCAGGCTCCATTTAATATCATTAACGGTTAATTCTACCGTTTGGCAGCGTACCGAACAAGGTATGGCAATTACGAAGATGAGTAAAAGTTTGGCTATGAATTTCATTACAATGAAGGTAAATGTGGTTTAAGACAATGTTACAGGCGGGTATTGTTCAAATATACCTATTAATGAGGCTGCAGCGATACAACTTCATTTAAAGTGAGAGAAAAGAGGAACATGGTGATTATGAAGAGTTATGCCGCCCGGTAAAGTGTACGTTGTTCGAAGTCCATGACTTCGAATTACCTGTGCTCATAGTCTGCGACTACAATAACCGGAATATCTTTGCTAAACGGGGAACATAATATTGCACGTGTAGTCGCAGACTACAAGCATAATATATCCGAAGTCACAGACTTCGGACAACGAAAGCCGCCTGTCCGGGCGTTCGATCACGGGCGCGCAAAGTGAGTATGGCGGGCGCACATGGCGACGAGGTTGCTTCTCCGCCGATGGCGGATCGCAATGACAGGTTTAGTTAATGTTTTAAAAAATTGTCATTGCGATGAGCGTAGTGAACCGTTGTTCGAAGTCTGTGACGTCGACTTACCTATGCTCATAGTCTGCGACTACAATAACCGGAATACCTTGCTGAACGCGGATCATAATATTGTACTCTGTAGTCACAGACTACAAACATAATATATCCGAAGTCGCAGACGTCGGACGACGAAAGCTTTATAATAACGTTTAAAAGTCAAATCCGCACATCTGCACATTCACGCATCTGCACATCATTCCGCCCCGCATCAATTCCCAGTCTTCGTAAATTTATAAAAATACTCAAGCGTATCCAGGGGGCCAAAGGCGGCTATTTTCAGCGTGGTGCCATCATAGGTGTAGTCGTAAATACCATCCAGGTGTATTTTTGCCGGAGTACCGGTTGGCGGATAAGTTTTATCGAAAAACTGCACCTGCCCGGTAGATGTCGTTACAATGTAGCCACCATAACTACCGGCATGAACGGTCGCGGTATCGCCGGTTACTTTAAAACCAGTTGCCGTTTCCATGTTCAGCATTAAGTTTGCTTTCTTCGAGGTATCCAGCATGCCTGTTTTTGAATCTAAATGCGCCAGGGTAAACTGGCCGGTATAAGTGCCCTGGGGAACGAGGGCAGTAGCTGGGGGCGTAACGTTAGGGGTTGTGCAACTACCCGCAAATAAAACCAACAAAGGCAACAGGTAAAGTATTTTATTTTTCATGTTATATTTTATTTAGGCGATGCATTTCACGCTTTAAACATAAAATGCATCTCAATATTTAAAATCTATAATGGTTTCCACAGACGAAAGCGCCGCCAAACCCTGATCACTCATAAATTCAATCATTCAAAAATCTGCACATCTGCATATTGCACATCCTCCCACATCCCCATCAATTCGCCGTTTTTTTCAAATTATAATAATAAGTAAGCGTATCCAGCGCGCCGTAGGCAGCCATCTGCAGGGTTGTGCCGTCGTACAGGTAATCGTAAATACCAGAAAGGTGTATCTTCACCGGGGTGCCTGTCGTCGGATAAGTTTTGTCTTCAAAACCGATATTGCTGGTAGAAGCGGAAACTGCGTAAGTACCGTAACTGCCCGCATGTAACGTAGCGGTGTCGCCGATCACTTTAAACCCCGACGCGCCTTCCAAACTCAATTGCAAAGCTGCCGATGATGAATCGACTTTGCCGGTTCTTGAGTTTTGATGGTAAAGGGTAAATTTTCCCGAAAAGGTGCCTGCAGGGGTAAGGGCAGGCTGAACATTCAGCTTTGTAGTTTTGTTACATGCACTGGCAATTATCATCCCAAGGCCTAAAAAGTAAAGTAATTTTTTCATCATATCTGTAATATTAGTGGCATACGTGCCTTTGCGTATAAACGCTACAACCGGTAATTATATTTTATAATCTTTTTGCTTCATCCCAAAAAATATCCATTTCGGCAAGTGTCATATCATGTAGTTGTTTCCCGCTCTCGTTTGCTTTGTTTTCGAGGTACTGAAAACGTTTTATAAATTTACGATTTGTTTTCTCCAATGCATCCTCGGGATTAATATTTATAAAACGTGCGTAGTTGATCAGCGAAAACAGCAGGTCGCCAAATTCGTTTTCGGCCCTTTCGTGGTTAATAGTTGTTTCATCTTCGGCATTAAATTCGTTTCTGAATTCCTGCATCTCTTCTTCAACCTTGGCCCATACCTGGCTTTTCTCTTCCCAGTCGAAACCTACGCCCCGCGCCTTTTCCTGTATGCGCGATGCTTTTACCAGCGCCGGCAACGATGCAGGCACGCCTGTCAGTACCGAGCGGTTACCTTCTTTTAATTTTATTTGCTCCCAGTTGCGTTTTACATCATTTTCGTCCTTCACGTCCACATCGCCGTAAATATGCGGATGCCGGTTAACCAATTTGTCACAAATACTGTTGAGTACATCGGTTATATTAAAATCGTTGGTTTCCGATGCAATGCGTGCGTAAAAAACCAGGTGCAGCATAATATCGCCCAGTTCCTTTTTAATTTCGGACATATCAGCATCCAGTATAGCGTCCGAAAGTTCGTAGGTTTCTTCAATGGTGAGGTGCCGCAGGCTCTCCAGTGTTTGTTTTTTGTCCCATGGGCAATTTAACCGCAAATCATCCATAATGGTAAGCAGCCTTGTAAAAGCACTTTCGGGGGTCGATGCGGCAGATGGGGGTATAAGGGCCATGTTTATATGATCGCTATTTAGTAGCGCAACAAAAATAGCGTTTATGCAGGAAAGTCTGAAAAACCATCAGGACGATAAGCGTTAAAATTTATTTTGATCATTAAAAAGTGTTGATCATTTACCAGGAAGATTCACACCGTTCCAAAAAATTGATTTTTTGGAACGATTGATTATCAGTAACTTACATGTATCTGTCAATTTCTTTAAAAGCAAAGTGGTTGATAATGAGCGTGTTTCACCATATGCCGGGTGTTCCGCCTAAAAAAATGGAACACTAATTGTAAATTGTTGATTATGAGCGTGTTTAACAATATGCCGGTTGTTCCGTTAAAAAATGGAACGCTAAGCATCGCCTCATTGCCCGTTTTTAGCGGCCCAGGATTAAATATATTTCTTAAATGCCCGGTTTTCTCTTGATTCAATGTCAATAAGCTTAAACTATTTTAATGCGTCCGCCCTGGAAAAACCATCGCCGGGTTTTAATAAAATAGCTTAAAGTAATAATTTAGTGATAGCGTGAAGGAGTAATAATCTATAAAAAACACAGATTTAATAAAAAGATACCCTATTTTTAATGCTGAATTGACTTTAGTTCACTCTATTTACGCTTAAATCAACATCGCTATGGGCACTAAAATCTACCTCGCGCTATTTCTTTTATTATCAATAAATGTTGCTGTTAGGGCACAATCCCCGGATGAAGGCTCTATAGGGGGGACATTGGCACAGCCGCAACCTTTCTTATACAGCATAAATGCACTCAATCCCGCTGCCAGGCATTGGAGTGTTAATTATTCCGGTGGGTATGGCCAATATACGGTAACCCCGCTTGGCTTTGATGGGGTCGACCAGGATTTTGCCGTTAAAGGGTATCTGGGCAATCGCTTCAGTTTATATGCTGCAATGGGGGTTGGTTTCGGCAGTAAAGGAAATGTGAACACTTTTCAGCAGGCCGAAGTGTTTAAAGACTTTATTGGCGGCAAAAACCCTACCGGCTTCAGGTTTGGCACAAGTTTGGGTGTTATCCGCGAGTTTAGTAATGATGTGGTCGCCTTAAGCCGGTTTAATATGGCGTACGAGAACTTCGCCTGGAAGTTTGCCGCAAATGCCCGCTTTGAACATGCATTTGCCGCCGATAGGGACGCGTTCGACCTGATTTCGAGCTTCGGGATACAAAGAAAAATTACCGGGCAGTTATTTGGAGGAGTAGAAGCAGTAGGGCAGGACCTGGAGGGTTTATGGGAAACAGATGAAGCCGAAGGCGGGGCCAAAGTGTTGATTGGTCCGTCCCTTAATTTTGTTCCCACTGGGTCACGATTGTCTTTTTCGCTCTGTGCCGGACCTATATTATATATTACTCATAGCACAATCATCCCCGATGATTCAGCCGTAAGGGAATTGCCGCTCAATAATGGTTTTACCGTAAAGTTTAACGTTGGTTTCGATTTTCTGTGATGCACGGCACCGGGATTTGTCAACTTTTTAAATTTGACAAATCTTTCGTCGACCTGAAAATTTAATGGAATCTATACAAGCTAAGTCTAACTAATTTTTACCGCCCGCATCATCTCCCTTTTTCCGGCAGCACCTTGTACCTTTTCAATTTTACAGTCCAAAGCCTTTAGGGTTCTTTTAAGGTTGCCGGTAATGGCATAGGTAACAAATACGCCACCGAGCTTTAAAAACCGGATGGTATGGCTAATTGCGTCTTCATCCCACATTTCAGGCTGATGGGCAACTGCAAAAGCATCGAAATAAATAATGTCGAAGCGCTTGTCGGTATTAAAATCTTCAAGCTTACAGTTAGCCACCTGCAATTTACATTGATGGTTCAGTTCTACTTCCGAAGTTAAACTATCAGGATATTTTTTGATAAAATTATCCCAAACCGGTGCCGCAACGTATTGCTCATACCCGGTTTCGCTGATCATTTTGTCGCTTAACGGGTAGGCTTCTATACCGGTATAATTTAGGTTGATGCCGTTTTCGGTGCAGAAACCAGCTGTTAGCAAAAAGTTTAGGCCGGTACCAAATCCTACCTCTAAAACAGAGACGTTGTTTGTTGCGGGACTGTTTTCAAGAAAATAAATCAGACCCGAATTTAAGAATACGTGCCGGCTTTCCTGCAGCGCACCATTCTTTGAATGATAGTTTTCACCAACCTGCGCGTTATAAATAGTGTTGGAGCCATCGGCAGTCTCCACTATTTTGAGTTCGGGGTTCATCGCTGAATTTCTGAATTAAAAGGTTTGACCTGCGGGCTATTCACCATAACTGGCCATGTTTCCTATTTCCAATACCGCCTCACTCAAATCCAATACCGGCACAGCTGTTATCTTAGCGGCAATAATACTGGCTGCTGCCGCTGAACGATATCCAGCAGCGCAATGCACCACTATCGGTTTATCATCGGGAATTTCGCCCACCCGTTCGCGTAACTCGGGAAGCGGGATTACAATAGCGCCGTTAAACATCAGACCACCTTCTGTCTCCTTCTGATTCCTTACATCCACAACGGTGTATTTTTCGGGGTTGGTCTTGAACCGGGGGAGGTTAAATTCCCGTATAGGCCATTCGGGATACACCGGGCCGGTTATCGCTGCTATAATATTCCTTTCATACCCTATTTTTGCTGCTTTTCTTATTATTTTATCCAGGTCCTCTTCGGTATCGCCAACCAGGTAAAACCGTTCATCGGGGCCGACGATCGATCCTAACCAGGTTTCAAACCGGGTACCGTCCTGCAGGTTAATAGCCCCTGGTTCATGGCCTTTCAAAAATTCATTGTTTGGCCTGGTGTCAATTACCAGGGCGTTTTTTTCAGGACTCAGGTTGCTATCCGCTTTTACAACATGTGCCAGGCCATCGTTAAAGCCTGGCGCGCCCTTCTTATTTAATTCAACATCGCTGCCAAAATACTTCGGCACAAAGGGCTGATCGGCAATAAGGGCATCCACAAATTCAAGTTCGCTCATCAACTGCAACGCGTAGTTTTCCCTGATCTCACGGCCGATGGTGCTTTCCAAATCGGGGCTGATGTTTTTGCCGCAAAGCGATCCCGGGCCGTGGGCTGGGTAAACCTTTACACTATGCGGCAGTTTCATCAGCTTTTCACGGGTCGAGTGGTACATCTGCCGTGCAAGCTCTTCCTTTTTTGCTGTTAGGTTACCTACGTTTTCACGCAGGTCCGGGCGGCCAACATCGCCCACAAATAAGGTATCACCCGTAAAAAGAGCCTCTTCGCTACCTTCCTCATCCTCAACCAAAATGCATATCGAATCGGGCGAGTGACCGGGGGTGTTTATTGCTTTAAGCGTAATATCGTTTAGTTTGATGACATCGCCATCATCAAAACTTTCGTGCGGATAGCCTGCGCCTGTTAATTTGCTGGTGTAAATAACGGCGCCGGTGGTTTGATGGATCTCGAGGTGCGAACTTACAAAATCTGCGTGGGGATGGGTCTCAATCACGCCAACAATGTCCGCATCGTGCTGACCGGCGAAATCATAATAGGCCTGCGGGTCGCGGGCCGGGTCAACAACTATCATTTTTCCGGTCCTGATGATCGCGTAACTGGCATGTGCCAGGCCCTTATCGTAAAATTGCTGAATAATCATTTGGTAGCAAAGATAATGTTATTTGGGATTTCGGATTTACGATTTCGGATTTGTTGTATTTGAGATTTAGCTAGATTTAGAGGTTGTTTATCATTCATAAAGCATAAATTGCATCTTCAAAATTTCGCCAATGGACAAAATAGAGTTAAAACGACGGACACAAAAGTTTGCCATCGATGTAATAAAGTTTGTTGAAACATTACCATCCAGATCGTCGCTGAATATTTTATCAAATCAGTTATTAAGAAGTTCTTCATCTGTTGGTGCAAATTATCGTTCAGCTTGCAGGGGAAAATCGGCGGCTGATTTTATAAATTAAATCGTCATAGTGGAAGAAGAGGCCGATGAATCTATTTATTGGCTTGAATTGATGGAAGAGTCTGGCCTCATGAATCCAAAGGATATCATTAATCTAAAGAAGGAGGCAAATGAACTAACCGCCATTTTTACAGCCATTGGTAAAACTGCAAAGGCAAATCAAAAAATAAAAAAATAACCAATTCCGAAATCGAAATTCCGAAATCCGAAATTATTCTCCCTCTCTCCTCACCAACAAAAACTCATCTCCATCAAGCGGCAGGTAGCCATACTCATAACAAAAGTGATAGGTTTTACCATTTTGTGTTTGGTAGCTGCGGGTGTGGTATTCAAAATCAAAACCTTTTCCGACTAATTTTTTTCGCGTGGTTTTGGTTTTTCCTGTCGGATTAAGTTCTTCCAGTATACGGCGGTTGCGTTTTAGTATATTGTTGACATTCCTCACCAGGTTATAACTGCTGCTGTTTAGCTGGTTATTGTAATTGTTGCGGCAAAGGTCGTTGCAGAACTTTTTATCGGCCCTTCCATGCAGCGGTTCGCCACAGTCCAGGCAGGTTCTTTCTTCATTCATAAAATAAAGGTAGATAAATAATTATCCGTTTGCAAACGGTTGCAAGCGGAAATTGTCGGTTATAAACGGTTACTAACCGGGTAAACTGTATTTCGCAGTACAATTTTGTGTCGTCAATAAAAACGAAAAATAAATTTTAAAAGCATGAACACATTAAGAAACAGCGTACGCCTGGTAGGCAACCTGGGTATGGACCCCGAAGTAAAAAATCTTGAGAACAACAGGAAACTGGCCCGCCTGTCATTAGCCACGAATGAAAGTTATAAAAATGACAAGGGAGAAAAGGTAACTGAAACCCAATGGCATAATTTGACGCTATGGGGCGTACAGGCAAAATTTGCTGAAGATTATCTTAAAAAAGGAGATGAAATTGTTGTTGAAGGCAGGATCGCCAATCGCAACTATATCGACAAAGACGGCAATAAACGCTTTGCCTGCGAAATTGTGGTAAACGAATTTTTAAAGCTCGGTAGCAAGGCGTGATTTGCGTTTAATTGGGTGGGCTGTTGGTTGAAATTGGATATAGCGTTTTAGTGCTTCAATCACAAACTTAATCAGCCGCCCACGCAATTTAGCCCAGATCAGTCAATTCAAAAAAATCAAACCAAAATTATTATATTTGTTATGTACTTAGAGGCAAAAGAAACAGCACAGCTTTATAAGTTGTTAACCGAGAAATTGGGAGGCGATACAACCGAAGCGATGTTTAAATATATCGACAACAAAACCGAACGTTCAGTGGAAGCAACCATCAAAACATTGGCTACCAGGGATGACATCGCCGGCGTTCGCAAGGAAATTGGTGATGTTAGGGTCGATCTCCGCAAAGAAATTGGCGATGTTAAAGCAGACTTACGCAAAGAAATCGGCGATGTTAAGGCTAAGATTAGCGAGGCGGGCGCTGATAATTTGAAATGGATGTTTATTTTCTGGATAGGACAGGTTGCCGCTACACTTGGAACCATATTTCTTTTTCTCAAAAAATAAACGTCATAATTTTATGGACATCCCTTCTAAGAAAATTAAGCGGCGATACAACCGAAGCGATGTTTAAATATATCGACAACAAAACAGAACGTTCAGTGGAAGCAACCATCAAAACTTTGGCTACTAAAGATGATATCGCTAGTCTCCGCAAGGAAATGAGCATTGATATGGCGAGCGTTCGTAAGGAAATTGGCGACGTTAAGGTCGATCTCCCCAAGGAAATGGGGGAAATAAAAGCCGATACAATTAAGTGGATGTTTATATTTTGGGTCGGGCAGGTGGGAGCAATGCTCGGAATAGCTTTGTTATTTCTCAAAAAATAAGTCCTTCGGGAAAGTTATATCTGCACTGATAAGCCGGTAACGGCATTATGATTCATCCCTCAAATGGACCGTTTTTTCAACTATGGTATGAATAACACTGTCTAATTCCTGCGCGGTAATATTTAAGTGGCCGATGATTTCTCTGTTCATGGGGCTGTCAAGATTCTGCTTGTCGAATAAGTTAACGAGGCCTAAAATGGTGGCGACCGGGCGCCTTATTTCATGCGAACTAATGGACGCGATTTCCTGTAACCTTTTGTTCTGATCGTTGATACTGTCCTGGTTTCTTTTATTCTCCATTAAAATACGCAGGATATTGGTCGTGCGCTCAATCATTTGCAATTCATCCTGCTTGGGTTCCCTTGCTGTTTTGTAGTAAACGGCAAATGTTGCCAGTACACGTGTGCCATGCGAACTGATAATAGGGGTTGACCAGCAGGCTTTGAGCCCGTAAGGATGTATAAACACCCGGTAATCGTCCCACAATGGATCAGTTTCTATGTCGCTTACAATTACCTGGCTGCGGTGATAAACGGATGTGCCGCACGAGCCTGCTCTGGCGCCGATGGCGCTTCCATTTATGATATCGCAATAGGGTCTTGGCAAACGTGGTGCTGCCAGGTGATAAACCCGCTCCTGGGCGTCGTCAACCTCCAGGACTGAGCAGATCATGTCGGGATATATTTTTTCTATTCCTTTCAGCAATTCATTAATAGTTTGCTGCAGCGAATATGAAGCAGAAGCATTTAGTTCAAGTATGTTTTTTTCGAGAGCAAGTATGAGCTGCTGTATTTTTGCTGAATTGATATCCCTTATAAACACCATTACCTCGTTTTTATAAGGATAAATATTAACCTGCAGCCATCTTTTAAAGTGTGCATTAAAATATTGTACCTGCCCCGGTATGTTTTCTTTAAATGCAGCCTCAAACTCGGCAATAACTTCGTCGGTAATACCCAGGCTGTGTACCTGGTTTAAAGTTAAATTTTTCAGCTGCTTGTTTTTTAACCCGGTGATTGCCAAAAAAGCGGGGTTAAAGGCAGTGATCTCCCATTTGTTATTTATAATAAAAAAACCTTCGTTAAAACTTTGTAAAATATGCTGAATATTGTCGGTCGCAGTACTGTGCGCAGCCCCGTTCAATTTATCTGTTAAATTGGTCCCGGCTGCGTAGATCAGGCCATCCTTATCATCAAAAATCAACGACCATTTAATATTGTAATATCGCCCATCTATCGCTTTTACACGGTTTTCGTAACCAATAACTTCTTTTTTGCGCGTTAAAAGCTGCAGCAATTCTCCCCTTCTTCTAACATCCGCCGAATGCGAAAGCGCGGTTATCTTTACATTTTCCAATTCAGCTTCCGAATAACCCAGGGCTTTTCTAAAGGCGGCGTTAGTGTGTTTTATGGTGCCGTCTTTTTCTAATACGCAAAAAAAATCTGTTGATTTATCAAAAAGAAAGGAAAGCCTGTCGTCCATAAAAGTATCGGAAAATAATAACCACGCGATAACCCAATGTTGTTCGTTCATGCCCGGATTTTGTTGAACCGTCTAACTCAACCGGCAACCAAACGACATTAATATAAAATTAACGATAATAATACTAAAATACCAAATGTTATTTTCAGGGAGTGGTAGAAGCAACCGGCAACACTTTGCCGTTGTAGAAACGGTGCCCGGTAATAGCGAAATCAGCGATGTATTTACCCATTTCGAATGCCATGACGGGTGATTGGTATCCCGGGAAGGCCGTTTCCAGCATTTCTGTTTGTGCCGAACCAATGGCAAGGCAGTTAACTTTTATTTCCAGGTCGTTTAATTCAAGGGCAAGGCACTCGGTTAGCGTGTGTAACGCAGCCTTACTGGCAGAATAAGCCGACAAGCCCGGGAATTTCACGCTCCCCTGGTAACCTCCCATACTACCAATATTAACGATATGCCCATTAACAGGCATTAAGCTTACCATTGCCTGTATCATGCGCACATGGCCGATAAAATTGCTTTGCAGCATTTCCACAAAATCCAATTCCTTTAGTTTAACAAACGGTTTGTTGATAAGCACCCCGGCATTATTTATCAAAACATCAACCCTGTTATCAAAATTGTTTTTAATAAATTGCTGCAGGTCGGTATAGTCATCGTGAATAATGTCAAACGCTAAAGCGTAAATCTCGGCAGTAGGGTTGAGGCCATGGGCAATCTCCAGCAAACGTTCCAGTTTATCCTGCGACCGCGCCAATGCGATTACCTTATGCTTTCCCGATAAAATTAACTCCAGCGCAGCCTCAAAACCAACACCGCTGCTGGCGCCCGTTATAATAATGTTCATTTGCCCGCGAACCCCAAAAAGGGGCGTTTAATTTATTTTAATAATCCCAATTAGATAATTCAAAATTCAACTTTGGCCGGCCATCTTATTGTATTAAATTACCGGTGGCCAAAGTTGCTTCTCAATAATATAACAACCCCTTCATCTTCATTAAGATTAGACACCGGCAATATTACGATTTCTTTCATTTGCAGAAAATTAATATAAACGCCATTCGGCGGTTTGTTGAATTGGTTAAAGCGATTAAATCTGGAGGGCTAAACCACCAACTTTTGTTCAACGGGGTGTTTTATCAAATAAAATCCATCGCTTATCAACTTCTTATACTCGGGTTCGTTGGCTGCTTTTTGCTCCAGGAAGGCCCGTATCTCGTGGGCCAGCGCCGGTTCAACTTCTTCGTGTTCCAATATCTCCAGTATTTCAAGCGCACATAGCCAATCGTCGTGGTGATTTTTTTGAAGAGCAAACCATACATTCCCTAGAAAACCAAAATCGCCGCTGTTTTGCCTACGGTTTCGTACCTGTTGATACAATTTATGCAATTCGAGCGTCCGGCCGTCATAAACCGGGTGATGCGTGCCGGTATTCGATTTGTATGCTATCTCCACAAAAGCGTCTTTATCGGCTGCGCCGCAAAAAACAGATACGATCTTTTCGCCGACAGCCATATCATATACACCCCAATCCGGTTCAAATAATACTTTTCCGTGTTCGTCTTTAACGGTGCAATTGGTGAAGGTGATGAGCATTGTTTTTCCGTTGGCAGCTGTTATAGTTTTAACTAAACCACTAACCACGATACCGCTTTCAAATTCTAAAACAACGTCCCTGCCTTCAGCAATACCAAAGTAACCAAGTTCATCAATGCTTAGCGACTCCAGCGGCATAGCATGTCCTTTTAATTTCCCTGCCGGAGAACTAAAGCCATGACTGTGATAGTCCTTACCATGGCCGGGGAGCTGCTTGTTATTATTGGCCAGCGCCGACGGACCCGCGGTGCGGATATAAACCGGGTCCCCGTTTTTATCGGTTATCATATCAGCAAAAGTACCTGTAAGCTGCAGACCGGAGCTATAAACCGCTGTGCAGGTATTTTTACTATCAATAGCCTTTTTCAACCCGTAGGCCCCGCCAACCCTGAAGGCCATGGTATTGGCGAAAGCCTCCAGAACATCTATCAGGTTTTGAAAGGTCGGCGTTACAAAAAGATGAGGCTGGGTTTGGGTGATATCATAGGAGTAATTTATGGTATCAATGGTATAGGGTATCTTTTTTACATTGCTTTGCATACAGCTCACGCTTTCACCTATCGACGACAGTAATCCGGCGCCGTAAATTTTAGGGTTTTCAAGCGTTCCTATCAGGCCATACTCAACCGTCCACCAATGCAGGCGGCTTAAAAGGGCCATTTCCGATGGTTCTCCCATGTTTTCCTGCCGGTAGGCAACAAGTTCTTCGGCTTTACTTAATTCTTCTGCATCGGCATCAGGCATTTCTTTCAGGATAGATAATGCCCTTATGGCCTCATACAATTCGAAATCCTGGGCCGAAAACATGGCTTTGGCGCCGATCGACCCGAAATAACTCAGGTATTCATGATAATCCTTATCCGCAATTATAGGCGCGTGCCCGGCCGATTCATGTATGATATCCGGCGCCGGGGTATATTCAATATGGTTTAACTGGCGGATGTCGGCAGCGATCACCAGTACACGATAAGCCTGGTATTCCATAAAAGCTGCAGGCGGGATAAAGCCATCAACCGTAACAGCGCCCCAGCCAATTTTGGCCAGCGCATCGTTCATTTCCTGCAGGTTTGGTATTTTCTCTATGGTGAGGCCGGCCTTCTGCAAACCCGGGATATATGGATAATAGGCGACGTCTTTCAGATAGCTGTAATTTTGCCGCATCACATAGCGCCAAACCGCATGGTCAACAGGTGTATAATGTTCGTAGTGCTGGTCGACAATAAATTGCTTTAAATGTGCAGGCAAAGCAGCCACCTGCGGATTATTAAAATCATTAAAATGACTCATTACGTTCAATTGGTTTATAAAGAGAACGCAAATTTATGAATTTGGTTGATTAAGCGTTACTTTTCCTCGAAAGACTGCATGCCTTCGGTTAGTCTTTTAGGGCGGATAACATAATACAAGCCTGATAGTGCTATTACCAATGATATAAGGTAAAAAGCACCGCTTAGATAAACTGCCAGGCCGGCATTGATGTTAAAGAACCCGGCGAGCCATTTAAATATAGATTCGCGCACCCCAAGGCCGCCCATTGATATGGGCAAAACGGCTGCGAGCGCCGAAAGCAGGAACGAAAGCAGGTAAGGCGAAAATTTCCCATGAAAATCCTGCCCCATCAGCAAACAGAATATGGTAATCACCTGGCACGACTGCACAATTATTGCCTTTGCATGCCCTTTAAAAAAATGTTTGGAGAAATCCTTAAAAAATACCTTTACGATGGTGTAATAAATAACCGATCCGCCGGCAAATATGGCCACTACCAACGCAAAATTTACCTGTATCTGTGGTATAAATAACTTCAATGCGACCACGATAAGGCCTATTGCCCAAAGGCCGCTTAAGCGGTCGAAAGCGATTGCCCAAAATACCCTTTTTGCGGGCAGATTGTAAGTTTTATGCAGCAGGTAAATTTTATAGCCGTCGCCGCCAATACCGCCGGGAAGCAACAGGTTATAAAAAATGCCAAGCAAGTATAGCCGGAAATTAAAACGCGGATCTAGCCGGAGGTCTATCGATTTAAAAAAACTTAGTAAACGCCACGATGAAGCCAGCATGGAGAAAAAGTAAAAGATGGCTGCCAATAAAGTCCACCAGTAATTTGCATGGATAAGCCGGTCTTTTACCTCTTTAAAAGGGATTTTGCTGAAAACGTAATAAAGCAAAACCGAGGTAACGGCTATTTTTAAAAGCAATTTGGTAATGTTCCATGCCTTATGCTTCCAGGTGCGGGGATTGGGGTTATCCTCCACTATTTCTTCAAATTCAGTCATTTCGGCGACAAAGGTAGGGAAAAAGCGGGATTTGTGGGGTAGAGATTAGAGACTGGAGATTAGAGATTAGTATTCGCCGGGGGGGCAATTCGAAATAGGTTCCGACCTCCCCAAATCTCAAGTCTCACGTCTCGACTCTCAAAAAACTATCCCTTCGCTTCTCCTTTTTCCAATATTGCCAATATTTTATCCAGTTTATCTATTTCAATGGAATTGAGTTTCTCGAGCAATTCCTCTATTTCTTTTTTTGCTTCGCAGTTGGTTTTATAATCAGCATCGGCCTGTGCGCGGTCGCGTTCGCTTTGCCGGTTTTGCGCCATCATGATGATTGGTGCAGCATAAGCCGCCTGGGTAGAAAAAACAAGGTTTAACAGGATATATGGGTACGGATCCCAATGCCCGACAATTGCCATTACATTAAGCGTCATCCACAGGATAACTATAATTGTTTGCCAAATAATAAATCGCCAGGATCCCATTCCGTTTGCCACCTGGTCGGCCAAACGTTGTCCAAACGCTAACGATTCCTTGTGCATATCATGCCATGTTTTTCCTTTTTCCATATTTTTTTGTCTTAATTGTCCTGCAAAATATAAATAATTATGCCAATTGCATATTTCTTTTTTGTGATAAACTTTTATAGTTTAAGTTTGGGATTATTTGTTGACCGCAGGTAAATATGGGGCGCTTTTTGGGATGAAAATTGCCGTATTATGAAATTATTGTTAACTAAACAAGCGTATGCAAAATGAGATGATCCTGGAGACCATATCCGTAACCAAAAATTATTTTGGCGATAAGTCTTCAGGAGTGAACAACGTAACCATATTTATTCCAAAGGGGAAAATAACGGCCATTGTGGGCGAAAGCGGCAGCGGCAAAACCACGCTTTTAAATTTATTGTATGGGTTATTGCAGCCTGATGCAGGGGAGGTGTTTTTTAAAGAAGAAAGGGTTTTAAGAAGGGAAGAAAAACTGCAGCCCGCCCATGAAGCCATGCGCCTGGTAACCCAGAATAACAATGACATGGATCTTGAAGCGACCGTTTGGAATAGCGTAAGGTCCGGGCTAAGGGCAGGGGAATTAGGACAAGATACCGAGTCGAAAAAAATAACCGACTCGTTAATTATGCTTGATATTTTACCGCTGAAAGACCAGCCCTTCGGCAAATTAAGCGGCGGGGAAAAACAGCGGGTAACCATTGCAAAGGCGCTGATCAGCAAGCCTGAAGTGATCCTGCTCGACGAACCTTTTAACCAGGTAGATGCCACTTATCGTGAAGGATTGCAGCATGACATCCGCTATATTGTTAAGGAATGGGGAGTAACAGTAGTGCTGGTATCGCACGACCCGGCGGAAATACTATCCATGGCCGATGAGCTGATCGTTTTGAAAGAAGGCGAAATTGTGGAAAACGGCAGCCCCGAAGAGCTTTACAATAGCCCTAAATTATTATACACCGCGCAAATATTGGCCAGCATAAGTCAGTTAACCGCCGAAGATTCCAAAAAGATAGGCATAAACACCAAACGCGGTACCGTTGTTATTTATGCCGAACATGTTAAAATAGGCAAAGGCTTTAGCAGCAAGTGGACGGTAAGGCAGGTGCTGTTTAAAGGTTTGTACGAAGAATTGATCATAGAGCGCGATAAAGTTATTTTAAGAGCAACCAACTACACCAAGGGTAAATACCCAAAAGGCAGCAAAGTCACTATTACCATTGACCATTATTACGAATTTGGCCGATGGGAAACGCCGTTGAGGGCGCTGCCGAAGGTTAGTTGATCGGAGACTAGTTAATTAGAGATTAGTTAATTAGAGATTAGAGATTAGTTAATGAGAGGCCAGTTAATTGGAGAGCAGCGTTAGTAGAGGAAGCATGGGAGCCCCACAACTTAATCCAACCTAATCAACTCAATCCAACTTATTCAACAACCAAACTCGCCGCCCGGCGTTCTTTCCGGTATTTTGCCAGATTAATGAGCAACACGCTTAGCAATATCACAAATAAACCACCAAGTTGCACTAATGAAATGTGCTCCCCGGCGAAAAACACGCCCAGTATCACTGCTATAACGGGGTTAACATAGGCGTATGTACTTACTTGTGTTGCAGGCTTTACCTTCAATAGCCATACATAGGCGCTGAATGCGGCAATTGAGCCAAACAATATAAGATAAAACATGGCCAGCCACCCGTTAAGGTTAATCAGGCTGAAAGTAAAATATGTGTATTCATGATGTATTAGGCTTAGCGGGAAATACATAAACCCACCGGCTAACATTTGCCATGCGGTGCCTACAGAGGTGGATAGCGTTGGCTTTTTGGTTTTTGAATACAATGAGCCAACCGACCAGGAAATGGTGCCCAATACCAGCAACAACATACTTGGTAAGTTGGAGTGTACGCCCGCACCTTTAAACAAACTGCCGATTTGCTCGCTGAAAAGCAATATTACCCCGGCAAAACCAATGATCAACCCAACAATCGTCGCTTTGCTGCTAAAATTCATACCCCAATGCGGTTTATCCAATACCACAAACCAAATAGGCGCCGATGACACCAAAATTGCCGCCACCGCGCTCGGCAACCTTGTTTCCGACCATATTACGATGCCGTTGGCTACAAATAACAATAGCACACCGGTTATAATGGCGGGTAAAACATCTTTGGCTATAAAAAGCTTTTCGCCTTTAATGGCGCACCAGCCCATTAGCAGAAGCCCGGCGGTTGTAAACCGGATGGCGCCCAGGATAAACGGCGGGAAACCGCCTTCCATAGCAATGCGGATAAAAAGGTAGGTTGAGCCCCATACCAGGTAAACCGTTGCAAAAGCAATAACCACCAGCAGGGGAGAAGCTGTTTTATTTGATGATGAAGCCATAAATTATAATTTTTCGGGTATAACCAATTGTTGCTGTTCTTTTACCGTTTCCAGTACTATGGTTGTCCGGGTGCTTAAAAGGTTGGGTATTACGCTGAATTTATTGCGCATCAGGTGCATTAAAGTAGAAGAATCGTAGGTGCGCACTTTAACCAGGTAACAGTCGTCCCCAGCCACATGGTGCACTTCCTGTACTTCCGGGATCTTGGCCAGTTCTTTTGCCGTATCATTACAACCTGGACCATCGGCTGCCTTCATAAAAATAAAAGCCAGTAATTTTTGTTGTAATGCCTCGGGATTAATACGTGTAGTGTATTGGCGTATCACGCCTTTTTGTTCCAGCTTTCTTACCCTTTCCAGCACGCCCGAGGGGGCCATCGCTAATTCGCGGGCGAGGTCGGCGTTGGAGATTCGCGCGTTTTCCTGCATCAGCCTTAGGATGTGGAGGTCTGTTTTATCCAGTATGATATCTGTTTCGTTAATCATACTGTAAATATATGCTATTGTAGAATTATGTTCACTAATATATTTAAAAAAATGAATTTAATTCGACAATTGATTATTTTAATCGAAGATACATCAGGAAGAGCCCGTGACATATCATTGGGTTTTATCAGGCTTTCAATTGCAGATGCTAAAGTATATTGTGACAAATGGAGATTTACGACAATTTAAGCAACCTGTACTAAGCAAAGAAAAGGGCAAAATCCGACTGTTGACTTCAGACTAAAGACTTTATACTTAGTCAACCTTCTTCCAAACTACATCCTGCCCGTTACGTCTTTCAAGCAGCAGCATTTGCCCGGTCGCGTCTTTTGCAAAAAACTTTCTTCCGCGGGCATCACTTTTCCTAAAAAATATATTGGAAGTTTCGGCAAATAAGGCTTCCGGTTTGCGTTTATTTTTTTGAATGAACAAGGTGTCATTTTTTATACTGACAACTGCTGTATTTTCGTCGCTGAGCTTATAAGTGCCGGTATATTGTTTAAGGGTGTTTAGTTCAACGGTTATAGCAGGCGGCCAGGCAGGTATTTCAAAACTTAGCATGCTTAGCATCATCCAACTCGTATCTGTTTTATACCAGGTATCCATTGTGCCATAAGTGGTGTGCAGATTTTGCCCGTAAAAGGTTTCATGCTCATCGGCCACATAGTTGATAACCGCGATATTATTATGAAAAGATAGCACAGGTTTAGTCACTTTTATTGTACCCGATACCTGTTTGGCGAAAGGTTTGAAACCATCCAGGAAATCCTTCCTGAACGAACCGTTCCCATCTTCATCCATCAGGTGCCATTTCGGGTCTAAATATTTACTCCATACAGCCGAATCGCCGGGGAGGGCATTGCATAATTTTTGTTCCAATCTCACTATCTCGTCGGCTTTTGCGGTGCTGTCGGTTTGCGCATGACAATAAAGGGCAGCCAAAAGGGCAGGAATTAAAAGGAGTAGTTTTCGCATTTATAAATATAATACACTTCGTATTATAGTTTATTTTTTTTCAAAGAACAGGCTAAAATCTTCAATAAAATCAACCGAATTTTTAATCGGATTACTAATCTACAACATTGTAGCGGACATTAAATCTTATTTTATCTTTTTTTGTATAGGTTTATGCGCGTTGGGCTTCGGAATGTTTTTTACCAGGAAAATAAGTGCGTGGGCCATTAAGCGCATTGCTTTTACTGAAAAGTGTACAAAAGGTTTCAATATTGTCCAGGTGTCGTACAGGGTATCAGCAACAGTAATATGCTCTTTCACGGGCCGCCCTATGCGCTTTGTTTTTTGAGTTGCCATGGCAAATTATTCATATTGACATCTCAGAAAGCTTAAATCGTGCCAAAAACTTTAAGGATGTTCAATCTCTTCAACACCGCTTGCACCGGTCATTATTTGTTTTATAGTGAACCTGAACGCCCGGAGGAAATTATCTTTATCTGGATTGTCTTGTTTGACGATTAATGAACTATACAGTGAACTATCGTTAAATTTAATACTGGAATGGAAGCGTTCATATATTATCCCGCCACCTTCTTCATTAAACCACCGGCCAAATGTCACTCTTCGGTTTCTCGCGAAATTGTCGGAGTTATCGCAAACATACACGAAAGCATCATTCGGATTTTTCTGCATAAAGGTTTCAAAAACGGAGAGAATTGTCTTACGGGTTTTTGCATCAAAAATGCGGCGTTTATCGGGATTGACCTGTTTACAATCAAACCCAAGCATGTACACTTCAATATAGTCGCCTTCCTCACCGTCCGGGTCCATCAGGAAATAAGTGTTGATGTAAACGAGATATTCGTCGCCGGTCTTATTTACGAAAGTGGAGGATTGCCCATCCTGGACAAGATCATACAGATTTTGCAAACTTGATGTCTTCAAGGCTATTTAATGGCTCTCCTTTTTTGAAGGCCTTAGCAATCTTAGCCTTATCTTCCATCATCTGGATGAATGGATTAACAAAGTTCGACTTCTGATCTTCGCCGGCGACTGCCTTTTTTGCGCTATGTGATTTAATTCTTTTCACAACTCAAAGATAAAAAATTATCAGTAACAGTCAAATCGATACTTTGACTATTTAACTATGCCTATTTATTGCGCGAATGACTTTCTATCGCTTATATTACAACCGAAATCATGCCAACTTTTTCTTCAGCGTAATTACCGTGATCTCCGGCCATATTCCCAATCTCCCTGAAAACGCCAGGAATCCAAACCCACGGTTTACATACAAATACCGGTTTTTTTCGTTCACCAGCCCGGCCCAGTCAAGGTAACGGTATTGGACAGGGCTCCAGCGGAAGGCGGTAGTTTCCACGCCGAACTGCGCGCCATGGGTGTGGCCGGCAAGGGTTAAATGAATAGTGGTTGGGTTATAGCGCACTTTCTCTTCCCAATGTGTAGGGTCATGAGACAGAAGAATTTTAAAAGCATCCTTATCAACGCCCCGGAGCGCTTTGTCCAGGTCGCCAAGTTGTATAAATCCCCTGCCCCAATTTTGCACGCCGATGAGCGAGATTTTTTGACCATCCTTTTCAATCACTACATTTTCATCGAGCATTAAGCGATAGCCAAGTGCTTTATGGTGCTCCTTTAACTTATCAAGGTTTGCCGCTTTTTCAGCTTCGCTTGCCCATTCAATATAATCGCCATAGTCATGGTTGCCCAGGATAGAGAATTGCCCAAATGGCGCCTTTAACTGGCTGAAACGGTTGATATAAGGCTCAATTTCCCACGCGGCATTGTTCACCAGGTCGCCGGTAAAGACAAACAGGTCGCTTTTTTGCGCTTTGGCGATATCGATGCCTCTTTGCACTGCGCTTGCATTGTCAAAACTACCGGAATGGATATCAGACAACTGGGTTATGGTAAAACCATCGAAAGCATCTGGCAAGTCGCTATAATAAAGGGTTTCCCTGTGGACTTTATAATCATATTTGCCTTTCAGCATTGCATAAAGAAAGCCGGATAAAGGCACAGCGGCCACCAGTATAGCTATTTCGCTGATAAATCTTCGCCGGGCCGGGAAAAACGGTTCGATAACTTTGCCTTTCGGTTTAGCCAGGTTGTTGACGATCCCATAAAAAAAGCGCCCGATATCGCCCAGGAACAGGATGAGCACAAAAAATATTTTCGTTATAAAAAAGGAAAGGAAAAGACTTAACACCCATTCGTGAAAAGGTGTCATTCCTTTGGCCGTGGTAAAACTGCTTATCCCAACAAGGAAAAGTAATGTTATTCCGATGGAAATAACCAGGTATCCAAAAGTTACCGCATTACGGAATTTGCTCGATTGCCAATCGCTGGTAAACGTTTTTAATCCGGCAAAAACATACCAGTCCAACAATAGGGTAATAGCTGCTATAATAATAAAAAAGATCAAAAAACCGCTTCTGTGCATAGTATTGTATGATAAACCTGCAATTTATAAAAGGAAAGCCAATTGCCGGTAAAAACTAAGACGATTGAACGTGAAAGATATTTTAAGCTTTAATTTATATATTTAGTCATCAAATACGTGGCTATCCGTTTTATAACAAACCAATGATATTGGAAGCAATGAAACCTCTATTGTTAATACTTGATGACTGGGAAGGGCTGATAGTGGCCTCCTCCACATGGGGAAGGTTAAGAGAGCTGGCAGACATAAAATTTCTTCCAGTGCGGATCGGTACAGTTCTTGACGAGGACTTATCTAAGGTAAACTTCTTAATGGCGATACGGGAGCGTACAGCATTAACCGAGCAGGTCTTTGCCCGGTTGCCGCAATTAAAACTGATACTGCAAACCGGCGGGCATGCTTACCATATTGACCAACAGGCGGCGCAAAAACGAGGTATTGCTATAGCCTTGGGGCGACGTATAAAAGCGCCGCTGGCATCGGTTCCCGAACTTACCATGGCTATGATGCTTGGCTTGATGCACTTGATGCCACAGGCGCAGTTAGCCATTCGTGCCGGTGAATGGCCTTTGCTCACGGGCCGCACACTCAAAGGCCGCCGTTTGGGCATACTGGGTTTGGGCAGGCATGGCCGCAATGTAGCCCATATTGCAAAAGCTGCTTTCGGCATGGAAGTGGTGGCATGGGACAGGCAAGGTGGAAAAGCAACGGAACCAGGCGATTTTCCGCGGCTTCCTTTAGATGAACTGCTGCGAACAAGTGATATTGTGAGTATCCACCTCCGTTTGTCACCCGAATCAACCGGTTTGTTAAATGCAGACAACTTGCAAATAATGAAGCCTGGATCGGTTTTGATAAACACATCCCGCGGCGCCATAATTGATGAGGAAGCCTTGATCGGTGCGTTAACCAACGGCCCTATCGCCGGCGCCGGACTGGATGTGTTTACCCACGAACCCCTTTCGCCGGAATCGCCTTTGCGTTTACTAAATAATGTAATGCTTACCCCACATATCGGCTGGACCGTCGAAGAAGTATTTGCAGAGTTTGCTGAAATTGCCTGTACACAGCTAATACAATATTTGGAGGGAAACCTGCCTGCGTCGGAATTGCTTGCGTCAGTTGTGTAGACCTTTTTAGATTTGTCAACTTTCAAAAAGTTTTAATAGAAATGTTTTAAATTCGACAAAGCGACCAATCATTTAAAAATGAAAAAACTTACCGCGCTAAAAGGCACGAGATTCACAGAGTTTGGCAGGGGCGAAAGGTAATGACCTAAATCGAAAGTTAATTTAAATAATGAAATTGGAAAATAATTGGCGTTATAAAACACTTGAAAACTTGGAAAAAGAGGTTTGGAGTATTTCGGACCTTAGCAGCAGGCTGGTGACTCGTTGCAATGAGCTTAGGAAAATCCCACTGAATAAATTTACAATCGAAGAGCTGCGCATCATGATCGGTCAGCAATTCAGTTTGGATTATTTAGTGCCGTTATCTATCGACGTTTTATCTGAAGATATCTTTGCAGAAGGCGACTTATTTGAAGGCGACCTTTTAAATAGCGTTTTATCAATAGACGCAGGATTTTGGAAGGACAATAAATTGTATTGGGAAGAAGTACACAATTTGATCAAAAACCATTGGAGTGAACTGAATGGACAACATTTAAACGCAGATAGATTTTTAGATAGCAAGCCACGATAAAATGTGTACCTATTAATAATTTTGGAGCACGGCAAGCAACCAATGAAATTATTTATTTGCTGGGTTGACGTGTAATTTAATAAAAATAGATTTGATCATTATGATAAACGCTGACATTGTGAAATTAAGGAATATCGATGACGAAGACATTGGCGATCTGCTGCCTAAAATTGAGAAATCATATCATTTCAGGTTCCACAAAACCGACCTCATTGACGTGAAAACATTTGGTGAACTTTGTGACATCATCGTTAATAAAATTCAATTACCGCAGTTGGACGACTGTACTTCGCAACAGGCCTTTTACAAACTACGGGCTGCAATTTGCAATTCACTTGGATTCACTAAAGAAAATATCCACCTTACAACAGAACTTGCTTTATTATTTCCATGGGTCAAGCGGCGCGAAAATATAAAACTTGTGGAAAATATGCTTGGCTTTCCGTTAAATATACTCAGGCCAAAGTATTGGTTAACTACCTCCCTGGCATTGCTTTTTTTGACCTCTTTTTTTTGTTTCTTTTTTAACTGGCAATTTGGTTTAGGCCTGCTGATGCTTTCGATTGGCGGTTTTTATCTCTCGCACAAGTTTGGAAAAGATCTTGATATTGCCACGATTAGGGAACTCGTTGAAAAAATGAGCCGAGAACACTATTTAGATTCGAGAAGAGATGCAGGCACTGTCAATAAAAAGGAAGTGGTTAAGAAGATTACAAACCTGTTTGCTTCTGATCTTGACCTCGATCATGCGGTATTGACGAGGGACGCAGCTTTCAATTGAAAAATTGAAGTTTATAAGTTAAACTTGAATTAATGTAGCCTGATATATTTTATATATCAAAATTGACGCCTTTAGTTTTATTTCACCGCCATTTCCCTGTTATACTTATTGCGATAATTCACGGGCGATAAGCCGGTGATCTTTTTGAACATAGTTCGGAAAGCTTTGCTGTCCGAATACCCTACCGAATACATCACCTCGTTAATATTCTCCCTGCTCGATTCCAGGCTCTTTTTGGCGGCTTCTATCTTTACCCGCTGCAGGTATTCAACCGGTGTATTTGAAGTGGCTTTTTTAAACCGCCGCTCAAAATTGCGGCGACTTATGGCAAACATATCCGAAAGCTGGTCGACGGAAACCTTTGCGTTTACATTGTTTTCCATGTACAACTGGGCCTTTTTTATCGAATCATCCTCATGTTCTTTTTGGCCTATAAATATGGCAAAGGGCGATTGACTTTTGCGCTCGAGTTCCACTTCCAGTATTTTAGAACAATAAACAGCCATTTCGCGCCCGCAAAACTTTTCTACCAGGTACATCATTAAGTTTAGGAACGAATAGGCGCCGCCACTGGAGTACATACCGAGTTCGTCGGTTATTATTTTTTCGGGTTGCAGCTTTACATCAGGAAAAGCCTGCCTGAATGCGTTGGCCGCCATCCAGTGGGTTGAACACTTTTTGCCTTTCAGTAAACCGGTGGAAGCCAGTAAAAAAGCGCCGGTACACAAACTTGCAACTTCGGCGCCTGCTTTATATTGTTCGGTTATCCAGGGGATATAGTCGAGGTTCAGTTTCAGGCAGGCGCCAACGTCTCCCTGGAAAGCAGGTATAATAATAAGGTCGGTTTTGTGCACGTCTTTTATCAGCACCTCGGGCCTCACCACAAACAAACCATTGTATAACGAAGTCTCGTGGCTAAGCCCCACCAGTTGAATATCAAAGTATGGTTTTTTGCCATGGCCGGCCAGGGTCATGTTTACAGTGCTTAAGACCTTGTAAGCGCCAATAACGCTGCTTAAAATGCAGGGGCTGTTAGGAACTAAAACGGATACATGTTTCATTGTTTTTTGAGGATTAATGTGCATAACCGGCAGCTTTTGGATTGCCCTAAGAATACCTGCTCCGACAAACAAACTTACACTAAAGCATTGTCGCAATCAACCCCTAAGGTTGTCGTATTTACACGCTACCAATCGCATAAAATGCTGCTACTTTTGATCGTTAAATAAAAACGGCAAAATTTCTTATTCATTAGCACACAATTACTTAATAACATAAATATACCTTTAAACATCAATTAAAAACTAAAAAAATGGATACAACAGCAAATGCTTTAAACTGGTTCGAAATATCTGTAACAGATATGGACAGGGCGAAAAAATTTTATGAAGAAATTTTCGGTATCAAAATGGAAACACAGGATATGATGGGTATGAAAATGGCCTACTTCCCTGCCGACATGATGGGCGGAAAAGTTGGCGGCGGCTTAGTGGAAAGCCCGTACCACAAACCCAGCGCCGAGGGGGCGAGAATTTACCTGAACGGTAACCCCGACCTTGACAACGCACTTGGTAAAGTGGAAGCAGCCGGCGGCCAGGTAGCTATGCCGAAAACCAAGATTAGCGACGAAATTGGTTACATGGCCAATTTTATGGATACCGAAGGTAACCTTGTTGCGCTACATTCAAACGGCTAAAAAATAAGTTCTTTCCGCACCCTGCGTTCTCCAAAATAAAAGTTCTATCCCGAACCTTTTATTTTCGACGATGCAGGGTGCTTTTTGTTTATTTCGCTACCCAAATATTATCGGCCCTGTTGGCATCCGCATCAAAAGGGCCGCCCAAAACCAGTTGCTGAACCCGTTTTTTGGCAGTAAAACTTAATGTCACCTTTTTATTGCCGTCTTTCCAGCAGGCTATGCTTTTGTGGATATTTTCTGTGCTGCCGTCGCTGTAAAAAACCACGAGATCAACCGGCACAGCCTTGGTTCCATTGTTGAAAATGCTTACCGTGTATTGTTTCTGCACAATGCTCACCTTGCCGATGGACTGGTCGGGTATGCCGTTATCAAAAAACCAACTTTTCCAAAACCAGTTTAAATTAACACCCGATCCGGTGTTCATGCAGTTAAAAAAATCAAAAGGCATAGGGTGTTTGCCATGCCACTGGGTAATATAGTAGTGCAGGCCCTTATTAAATAAGGTATCGCCAAGCATGTCCTTAATATATAGGTATCCCAATCCGGGTTTTGGGTACGAGTTGGTTTCGTAGGCGCCGCCTTCCAGCAAGGTGCTCAACGTCATTATCGGCGGGTCGTTTTCGGTCCCTGCACTGCCTTCGTAGCCTTCAATGGCAAAAGTGTCGGTTATTTTGGGGTCGATAACGGAGCTGATCAGCCATTCGCCAATGGTAGCCCAGCCTTCATCCATCCATGCATATTTTGTCTCGTTGGTCCCCATATAAAAAGGGAACATGGTATGAAATATCTCGTGGTCGGTAAGTTCAATAGCATCTTCCGCTTTTTCAAGCGGATTATCATTTACCATCATGGGGTATTCCATCTGGTCCAACCCATCAAAAACAGTTTCATGCGGATAGGGGTAAGGCCATTTCGGGAACTGGTAGCTCATCGTCTCCACTGTTTTGCGGGCGTAATTGATCACCGCGAAATAATCTTTATGATTGGCGTTAAAAACCGCATCAACCCGAGAACGTCTGCCGCTTTTCGGGTCGACCACGAGGCTTGATGCCTTCCACAAATAATGGTTGCTTATTGCAAAAGCAAGGTCGGTAACACTGTCGGCCTCAAATTTCCAGGTATTGGCGACTTTATTTTGGGTGATGTTTCCATCTTTAAGGTCTTGTCCGGTTATTACATCCGTAACGCCGTCGTTTTTGGCAGCTTCAGCTATCCGGCCGGCTATCGTGCTGCTATAAATTTCGCCTGCATTTTTTAAATTGCCGGTGGCCCACACCTCGTAATTGCCCGGAACAGTTATCTCAGCATTAAAATGACAAAAATCATTATAAAACTCCTGTACCCCGGTGTAATGCTGCTGGTTCCAGCCGTCAATGTCATCATATACAGCAATGCGCGGGAAAAAATAGGCGATAAAAAAAGCGCCGCTGTCCACCTGCCCCGTGCGTATATGCGATGTTTTATTTAAAATGTAAGAATAAGTAATATCAAAATGTACCGTTTGTTTTGGCAATACGCCTGGAGTCTTAACGGTCATGTTCGTTCCGTCAATGGCCCACTGGCTTTCGTTTTGGTGCTGTTGGTTTATACTCATTTGGCTTATCTGTACGCCGTCGCCTATATCTTCCGGTAACACGGGCATGCTACGGATAGAACCTTTTTTATAAAGATTAGGGTAAAGTTTAAAATCAACCTCTTTTAAAGTATCGGGGCTATTGTTTACATAGTCTATCGCCACGGTGCCACTTAATAAACGGCTTTTTGGGTCGAAATTAACTTTGATGTTGTAATCTGCCCGGTTCTGCCAATAATTTTTGCCGGGCGCCCCGTTGGTTGTGCGTGTACCTTTAATATAGGTAGCCTGTAAATTTACCGGCACAGGCAGCGTACCCTGTGAATAACATTTTAAAATTCCTGAAAATGCAAGCGATAAGCATAGGTAGTGGCCAAACTTCATGTATTAATAATTTATCTTTCGCCAAATTTAAGCACTATAAATCTGAAATGCTTAAACGGGCAGCAAGTTTTGAAGCCGCAGCTATAATACCTTGCAGAAAATTATTAAAAAAAATGAAAATCCCGGATTTCCGGGTGGTTACCATCCACCTTTAAAGCCCTCGGTTAAAGCAGCTTCATAATTTTTAATATCGAACGAATAAAGGAAAGGGGCTTTGTGCGCCCCGCCTTTGCGCGGCTGGTCCGATCGGGTCAAAATGCCAAAGCCAAGCATCCGTCGTTGAAAATTCCTCCTGTCAAGCTTTTTGTCAAGTATGGTTTCATAAAGCTTTTGTAGTTCGGGCATAGTAAATTCTTTTGGCATCAGGTTATAGCCAATGGGCTGGTAATTTAATTGCAGCCTTAAGGTATCCAGCGCGGTTTTTAATATCAGTGCATGATCAAGCCTTAGTTCGGGCAGGTCATCCAGGGCTCTCCATGTACTCATGCCCGAAAATTGGTCGGGAACAAGGGTCGTCTCATGAAAATCTACCAGGGCATAATAACCAATTGTTAAAAACCGGTTGGTGAACCAGTTTTCTTTAGCAGGCAGCATATCCTTATACATATCAAAATGCTCTTTTGAGCGTTCCGGATCACCAAATACGTGAAATTGCTGTAAAAATATTTTATCGAGGCCGGTGCGCTCCTTTAATATCCGGTTTGCCGCAGTCTCGATCGGCTCTTTTTTTAACATAAAACCGCCGGGCAGGTACCATTCATCAGCACTCTTAGTTTTTAGCACCAGCACCTTCATCACCCCTTCGTGAAAACCAAATACCACGCAATCAATAGATATATGCGGCAAATAATTTTCGCGGGCTTCGGCGCAAAACTCTTTAAGTTCTTTTTTGGTTAACATTTGCGCTATTCTACAAAAATACTTTGATTATTTAAATTATAATACTACAATTGTGTCATTAATACACTATGATTTTTTATAGAAGCCAATTATAATCATAATTATTTAATAGCACTGTACTAATCAACTCAATTGATGGCCTTTTGGTGCATCGCCTAAAGTATTTATTAAAATTACTCAATAATTACCCTGAAAATGAAGAAACGCTTTTCATATCTTAAAACGGTTACCCTTCTCGCCTGCACTTTTTGTTTTTATAAAGCTTCGGCACAAACTAAAGCCGAAGAAGCAAAAATGAACGTTTTTGTAGCGAACCTGATGAGCAAAATGACGGTGGACGAAAAAATCGGCCAGTTAAACCTTGTAACTATGGGGCAGGCTATAACGGGCTCGGTAGTAAATAATGGCGTAGAGGCGCGAATTAAAAAAGGTGAAATAGGCGGCGTATTCGGCGTTTACGGAACCGACAAGGTTTCAAAAATACAGGATATTGCCGTTAAAGAGTCGCGCTTGCATATCCCCTTAATATTTGGCTTGGATGTTATTCACGGGCATCGCACCATTTTCCCTATCCCGCTTGGCGTTTCTGCCACCTGGGATATGGGCTTGATTGAACAGTCGGCACACGTGGCAGCCAAAGAAGCGACTGCCGAAGGATTGAACTGGGTGTTTTCGCCAATGGTGGATATAGCCCGCGATCCGCGCTGGGGTAGAATCTCTGAAGGCGGAGGTGAAGATCCATGGTTGGGTTCGCAAATTGCGAAGGCGATGGTACGCGGTTACCAGGGCAGTAGCATGACCAACGCCGATGCCGTTATGGCTTGTGTTAAACACTTTGCTTTATATGGCGGCGCCGAAGCCGGGCGCGAGTACAATACAGTTGACATGAGCCTGATAAAAATGTACCAGGATTACCTGCCGCCGTACAAAGCAGCACTTGATGCCGGTGCGGGCAGCTTTATGAGTTCATTCAATACCATTAATGGTATGCCCGCAACGGCTAATCATTGGCTGCTTACCGACCTGCTTCGCAAGCAGTGGGGCTTTAAAGGATTTGTAGTTTCTGATTATACTTCGTTGAACGAAGTAACCAACCATGGCCTGGGCGATCTGCAAACTGTTTCGGCATTGGCGCTAAAGGCAGGCCTTGATATGGATATGGTAGGAGAGGGCTTTTTAACCACACTAAAAAAATCACTTAAAGAAGGAAAAGTTACGCAGCAGGAAATAGACCTGGCTTGCCGGCGTGTATTGGAGGCTAAGTACCGCCTGGGATTGTTCAATAATCCCGAAAAATCCATTGATCCGCAACGTGAAAGCCGTGATGTTTTTACTGCCGAGAACCGGGCTTTTGCGCGCAAAATAGCCGAGCACTCTTTTGTGCTGCTTAAAAACAGCAACCAAACCCTGCCTTTAAAAAAGTCGGGCACTATAGCGCTGGTTGGCCCGCTGGCCGATAACCACTCCGAAATGCTGGGTACCTGGGTAATTGCCGGCGATCCGAATAAATCGGTAAGCGTGATGGAAGGTATAAAAAACGTGGTTGGCAATGATGTAAACATATTATATGCAAGAGGGTCGAATATTACCGATGACTCGTTGCTTTCTGTACGGGCTTTTCCTTTTGGCTTAAGCCAGCAAATAGATAAGCGTTCGCCGCAGGACATGATAGACGAGGCAGTGGAGACCGCGAAAAAGGCCGACGTGGTGGTTGCCGTAGTAGGCGAATCGGCAAATATGTCGGGCGAGTCTTCGAGCCGTTCCGATATCAATATCCCTGAAAGTCAGCGCGACTTGTTGAAAGCGCTTGCTAAAACAGGCAAGCCACTGGTTCTTGTGTTATTTAATGGCAGGCCGCTTACTTTAACCTGGGAAGATAAACATGCCAGCGCCATATTGGATGCATGGGCCCCCGGCACCGAAGCAGGCAACGCAATTGCAGATGTGCTTTTTGGTAATTATAACCCCTCTGGTAAAATAACTGCCACATTCCCGCGCAGCGTAGGACAGATACCTATATATTATAACCACAAAAATACCGGCCGACCTTATAATGGTGAGCGGTTTGCTAAATTCAAATCAGATTACCTGGATATTTCGAATGATCCGTTGTATCCATTTGGCTACGGGTTAAGCTACACTACCTTTAATTATAGTGATGTTAAGCTGGATAAAACCAATTTAAAAGGGAATGAAGTTCTTAAGGCTACCGTCACGGTAACCAACACCGGTAAGTATGCCGGGGAAGAGACGGTGCAATTGTATATCAGCGACCCGATAGCCAGTATCAGCCGCTCGGTGGAAGAATTGAAAAACTTTCAAAAGATCGAATTAAAACCAGGCGAGAGCAGGGAGGTCACCTTTAATGTTACTACAGCCGATCTGAAGTTTTATAATGAACAATTGGCATACGATTGGGAGTCCGGCGAATTTATCGTGAGGATAGGCACAAATTCATCGAATACCCATTCAGCGACAGTTCATTGGATTAAATAACGGCGAAGGTATTGGGTCTTCTTATTGGTAATTTAAAATGTTGTAAAAGGGGTTAGCTATCCCTTTTTTTGTGCAAAGTACGGGGGATTAAATGTTGGCTGGCTATGTCCATTGAGCACATCTAATGCTCTTCAATTTTAATTGCACCGAAAATTTTGCTTTTAAAGAATATTCTTATTAGGTTTACTTACCTAATAAGCAAGTAAGCCTGTTGATCGTATTTCGCTAATATTTACAATTAATAACCTAAAGCCTGTTATCATTAAGCCCCGGTGTTTACATTACAAACGATATAAATTACCGGCTATCACCATGACTGCCCATTTAACTCAATTTGATCTTCAAACTATTGATCGCCGGCTTAATATTGGGTAGAAAAATTCCTATAAGATACTTTGGCCAAAAGTGGAGGAACATACACTCATAAATATATGTCGCTTAATTTGCCGGGGCGGTATTTCGGCAAGCGTAAACAATTAAATTAATTAATAAATTATGAAAATTGAAAAAATCAGCCTCAAAGGTGTCAAAAACATCCTGGGTAGGGAAGAGTTGAAAAAAATCATGGCCGGCAGCGGCGGCGGATGCTTGTCTTACATGCAAACAGGGTGCAACGTATACGGCGGCCAACTATGTTGTATGGGATATATTTGTAACCCGGAAGACGGACCTACAGGTGGATGTACTATTACAATGCCGTAGATATACTTAACGGGATTTTCTGAAGGCTGTCAAAACGGGCAGCCTTTTTCATTATATTAGCGTAAAATTGGGCCGGCCCGCGCCGAAAGGAAATGCGCCTAAATGCGGCCATTGCCGTTATCAATGTGGTAAACGCGCCGGCGATAATTCCTATCGCCTGCCGGCAAAGCGGATAGTTTTATAAAAACCATTTTTATCTGCCGGCAACCTTTGGATTCGATTGTTCTTGTTGTTACCGGCTTTGTCGGGATGATTAATTGTCATAAGCTTTCATAAATAAAAATACAAAATAATAAGTGTTTAAATGACAATTTTAACAAAAGTGCTTCAAAATTTAACATTATTGCCATCGGTAAATTTTGCTTTTGCAGGGGGTATGTTATAATCAAAAAAGAAGGGCACAAATGTCATTTTTACCGCGAATTGGAGCCTAAACACTGTTTTAACGCAGCTATTGGCTTGTATAACAACAATTTTACATTTCAGTTTTATTAATGTTTTATCTGTTTTGTTAACAATTTGATAACAAAGTGACTGTAATAAATATATATTTTTAGTTTTAGCGTTATAAAAATAATTAATTTATAAATCTTATAACATTACTTGTGTAAACAGTACACACTATTTACATTAGTATCAATGCCAATGCGAATTTTGGCCTGTACAAACAATTATATAAAACCTAATATTTTTATAGCATTTACAGATTTTGACAACATCCTTTTTTGGGGAAAAAAGTTGAAAAATTGTGTAGTCTCGTGTTGTAAATTTATTAATTAAAAAAAATTCATGATAAGACTGTTACATTTCTCCTTTCTTCTTCGTATTGTCTTCAGAAGTCAGCTTTTAGCGGTTTCACATGAGTTTTTTTGGTTCAGGTCAACATTTCGTTTCCATTTAATTAGAATATAATTTTAAATGAACAAATAGTCTTAAATCAAATAAATTAATCAACTAAATCTCAATCTCATGTTTAAAAGTTTACTCCTAAAAGGAAGAACGCTGTGCCTGCTGTTATGCTGCATGGTTTCTTCATTGGTAGTTACAGCCCAAACAAAACACACAGGTAAAGTTATCGGAAACGATGACAAATTGCCTGTTGTAGGTGCGTCCGTAAGGATCAAAGGCACCAACACGGGTACTGTGACCGACGTTAACGGTGATTTCACCCTTACGTTAAGCCCGGGCAATGTGCTCGAAGTTAGTTACATTGGTTATGTAACGCAGGATGTCGCCATAAAAGGCGGCGAGTTCATCACCATTTCACTGCAGCCGGCAAGCAGCACGCTTAGCGAGGTTGTGGTAACAGGTTACCAAACCCAGGTAAAAAAGGACATTACGGGTGCGGTAGGAACGGTAGATATTACCGATGCCAAAAAGATCCCCTCTACTTCTTCAGAGCAGTTATTGCAGGGCCAGGTTTCGGGTGTTACCGTAATTAACAACGGTGCGCCGGGTGCGCCAAGCCAGGTATTCATCCGCGGTGTAGCCAACTTTGGTAATACTACCCCGCTGTATGTTATCGACGGTGTGCAAACCTCCAACATGTCGCAGGTAAACGCCAGCGACATCGAAAGCATCAGCGTACTGAAAGATGCCGGCGCAGCAGCCATCTATGGTGTTGCAGGCGGTGCGGGTGTAATTGTGGTAACAACCAAAAAAGGTAAAGCAGGTAAAACTGTGCTTAGCTATGATGGTTATTATGGCGACCAGCAGCCTTTATCAGGTAACGTTTGGCACTTAATGACCCCTTTACAACAGGCACAGCTATCTTACGAAGCGCATGACCTTGGTGAAGCAGCATTATATGATCCAACCGATCAAACCAATTTCGGTTCGTATTCATTGCCGGTTTACGGTTATCACGGTGCTAATTCTTACAGTACTTTCGGCTCTTCGGGTGTAACCAGCGACCCTGCAATTACAGGTGGTTATTTTTTCGATCCGACAAATTCAGGTAACGACTTCCTGGTGCAAAAATTCAATCAGGCAGGTACCGATTGGTTCCACGCTATATTTAAAGCGGCTCCGGAGCAAAGCCATACCATTACTGCAAGCGGCGGTACCGACCACAGTACCTTCTTATATTCATTGCAATATCTCGATCAGCAAGGTACGTTAATTCAAACTTTTGAGCAGCGTTATCAATTACGTGTTAACAACACCTACAGCTTATTGAATAACAAACTGCGTTTTGGCGAAAATGGTTATGCGTTTTACAGGGATAACAATGGTGGTTACCCGGGCAGCCAGCAACAGGAAGGCGGCAGTATATCTGAAACTTACCGCGAATTGCCTATCATTCCTATTTATGACATAGCAGGTAACTACGGCGGTGGCTATGATGGCCCCAGCGGCGAGCCTTTAGGTAACGCAAACAACCCTGTTGCCCAGCAACAAAGACAGATCAACGACCGTTCCAAATCGTGGAACATGCAGGGAAATGTGTTTGCAGAAGCTGACTTCCTGAAATACTTTACTGCACGTACTTCATTCGGTGGCAACTCTAATAATTTTTACTACTACAATACTGCTTACCAACCGTACGAAGATTATGAGTCGCACGGCAATCCAAATGGATTTACCGAAGTTTCGGGTTACAGCTTTAACTACAACTGGACCAGTACGTTAAACTACAAAGAAAACTTTGGCAAACACGCGGTTACAGCCTTCGCAGGTTACGAGATCAGGCAATCAGGCGGTCGCCAGTTAGGGGTGGGGGCAACAAACTTTGTTACGCTTGATCCTAACTTCCTTAACGTATCAGCTACCACGCTGCCAAGTTCTATCAACTTAAGCAATAATACATATCTGTACCAGCCGGTAGGTGTCGAATCTATATTCGGCCGTGTGGATTATGCCTATGCAGACAAATACCTGATAGGTGCTACTATACGCCGTGACGGGGTTTCGGTATTCTTCCCTGGTCGCCAATATGGTACTTTCCCATCAGTTTCAGCAGGCTGGCGTATATCCCAGGAAGATTTCATGAAAGGGATCAGCTGGTTAAATGACCTGAAATTACGCGGTAGCTATGGCGAAACAGGCTTCTACGCCAACACATTGGGTACCAACGCTTATAATACCTATAACTATGGCTTTGGCAGTACCGATTATGGTATTGGCGGTGGCTTAAACACTGTTCAAACAGGCTATGCGCAAACAGGTATCGGTAACCCGCAAACTACATGGGAAACAGATAAAGTGGCCAACATCGGTATTGACGCTTCCCTGTTTAACCATTTGGATTTAACCGCTGAATATTACGTAAAAAATTCAAGTAACTTATTGTTCCCTATAGCTTTGCCTTCAACACTTGGCGGCGCATCTGCCCCAAATGTTAACTCTGGCAACGTGCGAAATTCAGGTGTGGATATTTCCGCAACATTCCATGATGCTATCGGCAAGGATTTCAAATTTAGCGTAACAGCAAATATCGGTGCTTATAAAAACGATATTACCAGCCTTACCCAAACCCAATACCTGTTCTCAGGTTCGCGTATCGGTGAATTCGTAGAAGAGGCAGTTGGTTTACCCATCGGCGAATTCTATGGTTATAAAGTTAAAGGTATTTACCAGAATGCGGCCCAGATCAATTCGACGCCAAATTATTCCGGTGCAATCCCTGGTGCATACATTTACCAGGATGTTAATGGCGATGGCAAGATTGACGCAAACGACCGTACTGCTATTGGTAGTCCAAGCCCTAACTTTACTTACGGCTTAAACGTAAATGCAAGCTACAAGAACTTTGATTTTTCAATGGTATTGTACGGCTCGCAAGGTAACAAGGACTTTAACTATGTTAAATACTGGACCGATACTTACCACAGCTTCCCCGGCGGTAAGGATATCGACCTGCTGACAAATTCAGCTGTAAACAGCAATGGATTGGGTGCTGCCGCTACCTATATTAACGGTACTGTAACCAACCCCAGCGCAACCCAACAGGCTTTACAGGTATCCTCTACTCCTCCAAGTACTTTCTATGTTGAGGACGGTTCGTTCCTGAAATGCCGTGTTGCCCAAATCGGCTACACTTTTGATCCAGGACTGTTAAAATCGCTTGGCGTAAGCAAACTGCATGTGTATGTACAGGGTACTAACCTGTTTACCATTACCAAATATTCGGGCTTAGATCCTGAACTGGTGCCTTCAGTTAATAACCAGAACCAGGGCGGCGCTAATCCACAGCAGAGCGCTTCATTCGGTGTTGACTGGGGTTCATATCCTGCCAATCAAAAACAATATTTGCTTGGGGTTAACCTGACATTTTAATGACTAAAAAAAGAAAATATAAGTGTTATGAAAAAATTAAATTTTAAAATTGTCGCTTTATGTTCCATCGCTATTTTTACGGCAGCATACTCCTGTAAAAAAGTTTTGGACAAGGTTCCTACAGGTGTACTGCCTGGAGCCTCGCTTGCCAACAAAACCGGTGTAGATGGCCTGCTAATAGGCGCCTACTCGCTGTTGGACGGCTACTACCAGGGGCAACCCGGTACAAATTATGGTTCGGGTATAAGTAACTGGACCTATGGTGGCATTGGCGCCGATGAAGCCTATAAAGGCTCAACAACGGATGACCAGGGCCCCGACCTGCCGCAAATTGAGCAGCATGCAGGTATTGCTGTAACAAATTCTTATACCTCATCAAAATGGCAGGTATGCTATGCAGGTGTTGCACGTGCAAACGCGGTAATACAGGAAGTGCCTTTAGTAAAAGACGGTAGCGAATCGGCAGCCGCAGGCACAGTTGCTATTGCAGAAGCACGTTTTTTACGTGGCCTTTACCATTTTGAGCTTGCAAAAATTTGGCTGAATGTACCTTATGTTGATGAAACTGTGACTTATGTTGCCGGTAACTATAATGTACCAAACCCTGGCCCTATATGGGATAAGATTGAGGCCGACTTTACATTTGCCATGGCTAATTTGCCAAAAACCCAGCCACAGGCAGGTCGCGCAAATTACTATGCTGCTGAGGCGTTTTTAGCAAAAGCATTGGTATATGATCATAAATATTCAACAGCTTTACCGTTGCTGACAGATTGTATCCAAAATGGTGAAACCGCCAGTGGTGCAAAATATGCTTTGGAGCCATTCAACAACAACTTTAACGCTTCCACCAAAAATGGCCCCGAGTCGGTATTTGCCGCTCAAATGACTGTTAATGATGGTTCTGGTGGTCAGAACGACGATGGCGGCGATGTATTGAACTTCCCTGGTGGTGGAACTTATACCGGCTGCTGCGGTTTTTATGTACCTTCGTATAACCTGGCAAATGCTTACCAGGTTGATGCTAATGGTTTACCAATGTTCCAGATAGATGCAACTACAGGTTTTCCAAAGTATAACGATACCATGCTGCCTAACGATCATGGTTTGGCCGCTACGGATCCGTTTACGCCAACTAATGTTGCTGTTGATTCGCGCCTTGACTGGACCGTGGGCCGCAGGGGAATCCCATATCTTGACTGGGGTTTGTGTGCAGGTGAGTCATGGACCCGTGGTGACGTTGTTCCATATACACCAAAGAAAAATTCGTTCTATCATGCCGCACAAGCATCTACTACCGATAACTTTGGTACCTGGGCTACAAACCAGGGTTCGGCGAATAACTATAATATCATTCGTTTTGCCGATGTGATTTTATGGCACGCTGAATGTGAAGTGCAAGGAGGCGATTTGGCTGACGCTGAAAAGGATGTTAACATGATAAGGGCGCGTGCAGCTGATAAAACCGGTTGGGTAAAAACTTATGCCGATAATTCAAACCCTGCAGGCGGCTTCACAAACACTCCTGCAGCTAACTACCAGGTGGGTTTATATAGCGGTCAGTTTGCAGCTAATGGTGCTGCTTACGCAATGGCTGCTATTATAATGGAAAGACAGCTTGAATTCGGAATGGAAGGCCAACGTTTCTTCGACCTTTCGCGCCAGGATGCAGCTACCAAAGGACCATTGGGCGTTGGTTACATGGCTGGTGTAATGAACTCTTATTACAAAGCTGATAACAGGATAAGCAATCCAGTGCTTGGTAAAGCAGCCTTTACTTCGGGAAGGGATGAGCTTTATCCTATCCCAGAATCTCAGATCGAAATTGAGGGTGGCAAATTAGTGCAGAACCCTAAATATTAATAGTAAATTAGAAATTATAAAAGAGGGGGAGATATTTATCTCCTCCTCTTTTTTTTATACTTTCGTATAAAATAGTTACATGAAATCCCTGCGTTATCCCATATTTTACCTGGTCATCTTCTGCTGTTTTTCCTGCAAAAAGCCTACTTTATTTGAGCTTGTGCCTTCATCACAGTCCGGTGTTGTGTTTAATAATAAAATAGTTGAAAATGATACCATTAACCCCCTAGATAAATTAAATATTTATAATGGCGGAGGAGTAGGAATAGGTGATTTTAATAACGATGGCTTGCAGGATATTTATTTAGTAGGCAACCAGGTACATAACCGGCTTTATATTAATAAGGGAGATATGAAGTTTGAGGATGTTACGGACGAGGCCGGCGTAGGCGGTTTAGGTGGCTGGGGCCGTGGCGTTGCTGTGGTAGATATTAATAACGATGGCCTGCTTGATATTTATGTATGTAATACTTTACTAAGGGATTCCGTAAAGCGACGCAATCTTTTATATATAAACCAGGGGCCCGATAAAAACGGCGTGCCTCATTTTAAGGAGATGGCCAAGGAATACGGCCTTGATATAAACGTACATTCAACCATGGCCTCGTTTTTCGATTATGATAATGATGGCGACCTGGATATGTACCTTACCGTTAATGATGCGGAATCAACGGATAATACTTCTTCTTTCAGGCCTATTGTGAAAGACGGCTCACAACGGAGCACAGGGAGGCTTTACCGTAACGACTGGGATCCCGTATTAAAACATCCCGTTTTTCATAATGTATCAAAACAAGCCGGAATATTGATCGAAGGTTATGGGCATGCCGCTACTACAGTTGATATTAACAGGGACGGGTGGAAAGATATATACGTAACCAACGACTTTTTAACGAATAACATATTATACGTTAACAACCACGACGGTACTTTTACCGACCGGTCGAAAGAATACTTTAAACATACTTCGAACAGTGCGATGGGCCAGGATATTGAAGACATTAACAACGATGGACTTGCTGATGTTTTCGAACTCGATATGGCGCCCGAAGATAATTACCGCCGGAAGATGTTTATGGGGGCGAACTCATACCAGATCTATCAAAACTTTGATCATTACGGTTACCAGTACCAATATAACCGGAACACGCTTCAAATTAACCAGGGGCCGCGTTTGGGGCAAAACGACTCTATTGGTGCTCCTATTTTTAGCGAAACTTCTTTTTTAAGCGGGGTAGCACAAACCGATTGGAGCTGGTGCCCCTTAGTTACCGATTTTGACAACGACGGCAACCGCGATATTGTGATAACCAATGGCTACCCCAGGGATGTAACAGATCATGATTTTACAACATTCAGGGCCGAATCGTACATGGTCGCATCAAAACAACAGATCCTCGACCAGATACCGATAGTAAAGATCCCGAATTATGCATTTAAAAATAGTGGCAACCTGCAATTTACCGATGTTTACTTTAAGCACCTGGTCGGCTTTCACATTTTCCAGGGTTTGCTTTTTACCGTTCTGCCACCTGATCACCACCGAATCCAGCGTGGTAACATTTCCCAAACCAAAATGAGCAATATTTTGAATCGTG
>Ga0206878_10074_pt1 | contig 41218 bp, 36 predicted proteins | sample Alteio_BWOrgCont_8_FD_152621 | JGI IMG/M metagenome (GOLD analysis project Ga0206878, IMG submission 152621) | Enriched cells from forest soil in Barre Woods Harvard Forest LTER site, Petersham, Massachusetts, United States -... | ecosystem: Environmental > Terrestrial > Soil > Temperate forest >... | reverse complement strand
TTCGGCGCGCTTGCGCTCGGAGATGTCGCGATAGATGGCGTAGAAGGCCACGGTCTGGCCGTCGATGATGAGGGGAGCGGAAGAAACGGAAACGTCGAGCAGGGAGCCGTCCTTGCAACGGCGCTGGGTTTCGAGGGTGATGTGCTCGCCACGCTCGAGGCATTGGGCGATCCATTTGGCTTCGGCGGCGCGCTCGGCGGGAAAAATGAGGTGGTCGACGGACTTGCCGAGGATCTGCGCGGCGGAGTAGCCGAACATGCGCTGAAACTCCTGATTAAGGCACTGCGTGCGGAAGGAAGCATCCGTGATGATGAGAGGGTCGGGTGAGTTTTGAAAGAGCTGTTCGAGATACTGGCGGCGAATGCTGAGGGTTTCTTCAGAATTAGTTTTCGCGGAATTCTTTGTTTTGGAATTTGTTTTTCCAGAATCTTCTACAGGATTCCAAGAAAGGGAGGACGACTCTTTGACGGGGTTGGTGGTTGCAGGTGGAACGAACGAAGGTGTGGCTCCGCGCTCGAGCGCCTGGCGCAAACGCTTGGCACGCACGAGTTCCCGTGATTGAGGCACACGGGTGACACGATCGCCCATCTGGAAGATCCCCCTCTAGAGCCCAGCCATGGGCATGGTAGAACGAGGGAGGGTTACTCGAAAGTTACGCTAGTAATTGGAATGAATCAGGTTTCAGAGTTTTAAGGTTTCAAAATTCAGGGTTCCGTTGAAACGCGCGAGACCTTGAAACCTGGTGCCGTCCCCTTCGGGGACTCAGTTCTGTCCCTACGCCTTACCCCGCACTTACGTGCGGGGCTAATGAATGCCGTCGCTTTGCGACTGACGACTCAGGCCGGTGCCGGGTGCGAGATTCGGCTCGCTGCGCTCGGCTGGACAGCCGAGGCGGGTGCTCCCCACGTTAGATCAGACTTTGCTGGCTAGCATTTCGCAGACTCGGCGGATTATCTGGCGCTGGTTGTCGTTCAGGGTAAGGAATTCGAAACCGTAGCGAAGACCCTGGCGGTAGCGGACTATGGCTCGGACTTTTAGTGGATAGGGACTTAGGGGCAGGGGGATTTCGAGGGAAACGATTTCGCCGGTTTCGAGTTCGCCGGTGAGGGTGGCGCCGATGCCGTCCTGGCCGAGTTCGGTGGAGCGTCCCCAGCAGGAGCGGAATTCTGCTTCCTGGAACATGCGGACCTGCATGCGGACATCGAGAGTAAAACGCGGAAAACGGCGAGCATGGGCCCCGGCGGGCGCGGCCGGCTTACTGGAATCGAGTTTTTTGCCCGGAGCTGGCATAAGTCAGTGGTCAGGGGCCAGTGGTCAGGGGTCAGTTAGGAAAGTTCGTTTCTGGCCACTGATCAGTGATCACTCTTCATTTTTCCGTTGCCATGGTTCAGGTCTCTGGCCCCTCGGGGCTAAAGCCCCATCCTTATTTTGTCCTTTACGGCTTTTGAGATTTTACTGGCCACTGGCCACTGATCACTGGCCACTGGCCATTGATCTCCAGCCATTGCTTAGTTTCCGTGTAACAGGTAGCCGGGCTCGAGCGGGAGTTTGCCGGCTAGCTTGACTACCGCTACGCTGCTGTTGATTGAGTACACATCCACGATACCGACGGCGCCGGGGATGGAGGCCACCCGGTTGACGAGATCGTCGTCGGAGGTGACGAGCACGAAAGGCGGATGGCTAGGGTGCGCCTGATTGGAGGTGACGATGAGGCCGGCGACCTCGCTCTGGGACATGCCATAAACCTTTTCGAGGACAACTTTCATTTCCGGTGAAGACGGGGCGCGCATGACGACGGTGACAGATTTGCCATCGGGCCAGCGGCTGGTCTCGGCTTTGCAGACCTTGACCAGATCAGAGAGAGTGATGGCGTTGCCGGCATTGGCTTTGTTCGATACCACGGCGAGGTCCCGCGCTGAGGCCAGGGACGCAGTGATGAGAACGAATGTGGAAACTCGCAAAAAGCGTTGACAGAGCAATCTTGTTCTCCCGAAGACACAGACCTTTAGAGTGATTGTGCTGGAAGAGTGGGTCTTGATTAAAGGTAACTAAGGTCACGAAGTGCTGGGCGGAAACCGGCGGGGACGGGTGGGGGAAAAAGGGCGCGGCCTGGGGCCGCGCCCTTGGTTAATTCGCGGCGGGAATTTACTTCCGTCGCAGAGCGTGTGCTGGTAGTGACGACGCCCGGACCATGGAAATGCCCGGTTCCGCGCCCGGTGACGTGGAAGCGTTCTGCAGCTCAAATATCCCTGTCCCAATCTGGCCAGGATCGATCTCCAGGAGCAGGAAAGTTGAGGCGTTGACGGCGTAGAAGTTGAAGTTCACAAAAGCGTTGCCGGCCTCGGTGGTGGTGGCCGTGTACTCACCCGTGGCGACATTCGCGTAGGTTCCGCTGAAGGATTGCTTGTAGCTTGTACCCTGAGTCACATCGTTGATGTCGACGATGCCGGGGGTGAAAGCTGTGCTGGTGGCCTGGAACTCCGCGATGTCGTCTTCCTCGAAGAATCCGCCGGCGCCGTTGCTCACGTTGACAGCCGACAGATTCAGTCCATAACCCTGGGATGCAGCCAGCGTCGTGCCGCTCTGGACGTAGGCCACACCCGAAGTGATGCCACCATCAATTTCCATCAACTGCACGCCAGTGACGCCGTTAGAGCTGAAGGGATACGCAGCAAACAGGTAATTGCCGGGAACGTCATTGGCGGCGCCGTTTACGAAGCTGGCGACGTTAAGCTGCGAACGCCCGCCAGTGAGGGCACTGAAACCGCCACTAAAGATGACTGGGGCCGAGTCTATGAGGCCGGTATCATTGAAGTCTTCCGCTCCGCCCGCGACAGTGCCGCCGCTAACCGGCATGAAGCCGGCAACCGAAAGCGGGTTGTCGCCAATGTCAGCCCCCGACATGGCGAAGACATACGTGCCATCTGGTATGGACGTTCCTTGAGTGTATGCGTCCCCTGAAGCGATGAACGCCCCGTCGGTCTCGATGAATTTCAGGTGCGTGCTGTCAATCGCATAAACGTCGTAGGAGGCTGTGCCACTGCCAAAACTGGTAAGGAGTTGGGCCGTACCCGGCGCGGTTCCCGTGCCTACGGTCACGAAAGACGATGTGCTGATCGCAGATGTAGAGGGAGTGCCGCCATTATTGAAGTCCTCCGTCCCAGCGGTCACGCCTCCAGTCGCACCGAGGGTCAGAGCACCGAGGGTAGCGAAAGGTGCGGACGAGCCTTCTCCCGAAACTCCGAATGAGAAGGAGAGACCGCTAAGAGCACTTTGAGGAACCGGGCTCGACTGCAGATCAATGGTGCCGCTGCCCGTGCCGTTGGGATCGAATTCCGTGATCAACCCGTGGGAGGTGGAGGTGAGGACAAAATCGAAAGTGAAGGAGGTGGCTCCCTGCGGAACGGCAGCGCCGAAATTAATCTGGCCACGGCCGTCGGCGCTAATGATAAAGCTTGGGTTGCTCATTGTCAGGTTCGGAGACAGGCCAAACGCTGGATCGGCGCTGATGATGTCAACTGTACCCCCGCTGATGCTGCCGCTGCTGGCCGTGAAACTGCCTGTGATGGTCATAAAAGCGCCATCGGCGTTCTCCCCTGCCGAGGAGAACACATAGGTTCCGCTCAGGCTGCTGGAGCTGAATCCGCCGCCTGGAGGCGCTTTGGGTGTGGGCGAACTGCTGCTGCAAGCGACTAGAAGTGAGAGCGTGGAGAGCGCGAGGAACAGGACGAGTGCGTTGCGGACTGACATAGACTGCCTCCGTGGGAGCGAATCGAACGTAGAGCTGGCTATCTTTAGTTTCGAGGTTAGCACAGGTGAATCCAGTTGCAAGAAACCCGAACCAAGGAAATAAGTAGCGCCAGGTAGAAGAAAAATGCGAGGGCGGCGCTAGGTATACATATCTTTACATTCTGGTGTTCAGTGAGTGGTGTTGGGCGGGTGAGTTTCGGCATCCAAGATGGGACGGTGGGGACTTCGGTGCGCCGGGAGTTGTCATGGTGGACGCGGAGTTCCGGTAGCATGGAGGCTGCGGGGTGAGTCGCATCGGGCGAGACGTCTCCAGACGCGCTTTGCAAGGCTTCCGGTTGTGCAGGCAGGTATGGGGTCCTTCGACTGCGGTTGTGCTCCGCTTTCGCGGAGCACAACCTTCGCTCAGGATGACAGAGCTTTCGGAGTTCGATTAATGGCGAGGATTTTGAATTGCTTGTTGGCGTGGGCGCTGGTCGTGGCGACGGGAGCGGCCGCGTCGGGGCAGGCGGGGGCGGCGCCGCCGGACCAGACTTCCACGGGTCAGGCTCCTCGAGATCAGGCTTCTCCCGATAAGGCCGGGGGACTGGTGATTGAGCCGGAGGAATTGCCGGTGACTTATCCGCAGGCGCCTTATGTAGTGAAATTGTCTGGACGGGGCGACTATGTTCCGACATTGCACTGGCGCCTGGAAAGCGGCGCGCTGCCGCCGGGGATCACGCTGGACGAAAACGGCGAGTTGCGGGGAACGGCAGAACGCGCGGGTGAATTTCAGTTTGTGGTGGAGGCGCGGGATGGCGGCAAGCCGCAGCAGAGTGCGCGGCGGGCGTTCGTGATTAAAGTGGTGGAGGCGATTACGCTGGTGTGGAAGGTTCCGGCGCACGTGACCGGGAACCGGATCGATGGCAGCGTGGCGGTGACGAACACGACTCCGGACGACATGGATTTAACGTTTGATGCGAAGGCGGTGGCGGAGAACGGGCGGGCCACGGAGATTGGGTATCAGCACTTTTTGTTGAAGAGGGGCACGGTTGGAATGGCGCTGCCGTTTGGCGATACGCTGCCGTATGGCGGCTACGTGGTCTACGTCAACGTGGTGGGCGAGCTGGCAAAACGGAATGCGATTTACCGGCAAGGCATGCAGACGCCGGGGGCGCTGCAGGTGGTGGTGGGACCTTAGCAGTGGCCAGTGATCAGTGGCCAGTGGCCAGATTTCGGTTTTCGGCTGCGGATTTGGGCGGCGGTACTTGGGTCACGTTGACTTGGGTTTGAGGCTTCTGGAAAAATAGCTGCTGGCTGGTATCTGGCGCTTCTTCGCGTCCGATTCTGGCGGCGACGCGGAGTTGCCAAGTTACGCATGGAGCTGTTGCTCAATCTCGCCTGGATGCTGCTGGCGCTGCCGGCTTACTGGCTGTGGCGGCGGGATGCGGGATCGCGCGCGGCGCGCGGAGTGAATGCGCTGCAGTGTGTGCTGGCTCTGGGATGCGTGCTGGTGCTGCTGTTTCCGGTGATCTCGGCTTCGGACGATCTGCACGCGATGCGGGCCGAAATGGAAGATTCCTCGATCAGCAAGCGCACGGTGCGGCAGGCTGGGGGCGAAAAGAATTCGGCCTGGCTGAACCGGCTGCAAGGGGCTCCGGCGGCGGTTGTGAGTGCGGTGCGGCTGGCGGCTCCGGAAGTGGGGCGGCTGGAAATTTCGGTTCGACGTTTGGCTCCGCTGGCGAGGGCTTGCGTTTTTCAGGGCAGCCGGGCGCCACCCTTTTCCCTCCTCGGATAGTTCGCAGAATCATTCTGGATAGGTCCTGGTTTGCACGTCGTGGTTCGCACATCGCTGATGGGTTGCAGCAATAAATCCACGGCGATTGTTCCTTCGTGTTGAGGGAATCCTTACGAGGGCAGCCGGATACTTTCAGGGGCCCTTATTGGCAGCGGGGATTTTGGAGCAAGACGTAGCAAGCTACGTCTCTACTGAGAGTTCGCGGAGTGTTTGGATTGGGGTTAGTGATGCGACGGAAATTGTGGCGGGGTTGCGGAGTTCTGATGGTGCTGGGTGTGGGTCTGGCTTCGGGGCAAACTGCGCCGCCGGCGCCTCAAGCCTCGGCGCCACAGGTTTTGACCTCCCAAGCCTTGACATGGGAACAGGTGAAAGACCGGCTGGAGCTGAGCAATCCTACGCTGCTGGCGGGGAAGTTGAATATCAGCGAGTTGCAGGCGCAGGAAATTACGGCGCATTTCCGGCCGAATCCACAGTTGACGCTGCTGGCGGATCAAATCGATCCGTTTCCGGGTGGGCCGGCGCATGGGCCGTTCGCCTACTGGCTGCCGTCGGCCACGGTGAGTTATCTGCATGAGCGGGCGCACAAGCGGGAGTTGCGTACAGAGAGCGCTAAGCAGGCGACAGCGGTTGGCGTTTCGCAGCAGCAGGATCTGGAAAGAAATCTTCTGTTCAGTTTGAGGGGAGCGTTTGTGGGGACGCTGCAGGCTAAGGCCGTGCTGCAGGTGGCGAAGGACAACCTGGAATATTACGACCACGTGTTAAAGATCAGCCGCGACCGGTTTGAGGCGGGAGACATTGCGCAGATCGATCTGGACCGGCTGGAGTTGCAGCGGGTGCAGTATGAGTCGGATCTGCAATCGGCGGACGTGAACTTGCGGACGGCGAAGATCCAGTTGCTCACGCTGTTGAACGATCGCACGCCGGTGGAGCAGTTCGATGTGGTGGGAGTCTTTGACTTCAGCGAGCAGATGGACGCGTTGGACTTTTACCGGCAGATGGCGGTCGATAATCGCCCGGACTTGAAGGCGGCGGTGCAGTCGGTGGAGCTGGCGCAGTCCAACTATAAGCTGGCAGAGGCGAACGGATCGACCGATCCGACGTTCAGCTTCGATGTGGGAAGGAATCCGCCGATTGACGCTTATATTGGGTTCGATGTGAATTTTCCGCTGCGAATTTTTGACCGCAACCAGGGAGAGAAGTTGCGCACCAAGCTCGATATCACGCGCAACGAGAGGCTGCGGGATGCGGCGAAGGCGCAGGTGTTCAGCGACGTGGATTCGGCTTATGCGACGTTGAACAGCAATGTGATTCTGCTGCGGCCTTACAAGCAGAAATATCTGGCGCAGGCGGTGCGGGTGCGGGACACGATTTTCTTTTCCTACCAGCATGGTGGCGCGGCGCTGCTGGATTTTCTGAACGCGGAGAGCGAATACCGCGCGGTCGAGTTGAACTACGTGAACCTGGTGGGATCGTATCTGACGGCGGCGGCGCAATTGAATCTGGCAGTGGGGCGCGAGGTTAAGCAATGAAGATGGGATGGGGTTGGAGGACAGAGGCCTTGCGGCCGATTCCGCTGGTTGCGCTTCTTGCCGCCTTGATATGCGGAGGGGGATGTTCGAAGGAAACTCCGGCGGCGGCGAGCAAGGCTCCGGTTACGGTTGATCCTGACATTTTTTCGGTAGAACATCCGGAATTGTTTAAGACGGTGAAGGCTGAAACGCGAGCACTGCCCACCGAACTCACGGCGAATGGCACGGTGACTCCGGATGTGACGCGGACGATTCACGTTACGTCGCTCGGCGGCGGGCGCGTCGTCGATCTGAAGGTGAAGCTGGGCGATGCCGTGACGAAAGGACAGACGCTGCTGGTGATTTCCAGTCCCGACTTGGCGGCGGCGATGTCGGACTATCAGAAGGCTGTTGCCGATGAAGTGCTTTCGCGCAAGGCGCTGGACCGCGCGCAGTTGCTCTACGACAAGGGGGCGATCGCGGCGAAGGACCTGGAGACGGCGCAAGATTTGGAGGACAAGGCCAAGGTAGATGTATCGACGGCGGAGCAGCATGTGCGGGTACTGGGTGCGGACCCGGCGCATACGAGCGCGTTGATCGATTTGCGCGCGCCAGTGGCGGGAACGATTGTGGAGCAGAACGTAGCAGGATTTGAGGGCGTAAAGAGCCTTGACAACACGCCGAATCTTTTCACTATCGCCGATCTGAGCCAGGTTTGGGTGGTGTGCGATGTGTTTGAGAACGATCTGGGCGACGTGCATCTGGGCGACGCCGCGGAAATCAAGCTCAACGCTTTTGGGGATCGCGTGTTTCGCGGGACGGTGGTGGACATTTCACGAGTGCTCGACCCGAACACGCGTTCGGCGAAAGTGCGCATCGTGCTGCCCAACGGCGACGGAGCGCTGCGGCCGGGGATGTTTGCGGTGGCGAAATTCCGGTCGCGGAGGATGATAGAGCGGGTCGTGGTTCCGGCGACCGCGATCATGCGCTTGCACGATAAGGACTGGGTCTTCCGCAAGGAAGGCGGCGGCAACTTCCGGCGCATGGTGGTCCAGGCGGACGGGCTGGCTCCGGTTGGCATGCAGGAGATTCGCGAGGGCGTGAAGGCGGGCGATGAGGTGGTGATGAAAGCGCTGGAGTTCTCGAGCGAAGTGGCGGAGAAGAAATAGATGATCCGCAAGTCGATCGACCTCGCCCTAAACAACCGGCTGCTGGTGCTGGGCGGAGCGTTGGTGCTGTTCGTGTGGGGCATCATCTCGTTTCACAATCTGCCGATCGAAGCTTACCCCGATGTGGCGGACACCTACGCGCAGATCATCACACAATGGCCGGGGCATGCAGCAGAAGAAGTCGAACAACAGATAACTGTTCCGCTCGAAGTTGAGTTAAACGGTGTGGCGCATCTGACGCACCTGCGATCGGTGTCGTTGTCGGGGCTGTCGATGATCACCATCATCTACGACGATGACATCACGACGTTCAACGCGCGGCAGGAAGTGCTCGACCGGTTGCAGCAGGTGACGCTGCCGCCGAACGTGAATCCCGGCATTGGGCCGGACTACAGTCCGACTGGGCAGATCATGTTCTACACGCTTACCAGCACGAATCCGAAGTACGACGTGATGGAGTTGAAGACGCTGAATGACTGGTTTGTCGTGAACCAGTTGAAGTCGGTGCCGAACATTGTGGATGTGAATCCGTTCGGCGGGCCGACGCGGGAGTACCAGGTACAGGTGGATGCGGGAAAGCTGGTGTCCTACGGGCTGTCGCTGGCGCAGGTGGAAAACGCGCTGGCCGCGAACAACATAAATGCAGGGGGCGGATTTATTGAGCGCGGCGAACAGGCCCTGAATGTGCGCGCCGTGGGATTGATGGAGACCACGGACGACATCGCGGCGACTGTGGTGAAGGTGCAGGGTGGAACTCCGGTGCGGGTGCGAGACTTGGGCAGGGTGGTGCAGGCACCGAAGGTGCGGCTGGGGCAATTGGGCAAGGCTATTCACAAAGAGGACGGAACCATCATCGACTCGGATGACGTGGTGGAGGGCATTGTGTTGCTGCGCAAAGGCGCCGTGGCGGAAACCACGCTGGCTGCCCTGCATAAGAAGGTTGATGAACTGAACGGAACGAATGGGCAGCACGGATTGCTGCCCGCAGGCGTGAAGTTTGTTCCGCATCTTGACCGCAGCGAGCTGATGAAGCACACGACGCATACGGTGCTGCGAAATCTGACGGACGGAGTGTTGCTGGTCACGCTGATTCTTTTTCTGTTCCTGGGGAATGTGCGCAGCGCGCTGATTGTGGCCATCACGATTCCTTTCTCGCTGCTGTTCGCGGCCATTCTGCTGGACTTGCGGCAGATTCCGGCGAACCTGCTGTCGCTGGGAGCGCTGGACTTCGGCATGGTGGTCGATGGGTCGGTGGTGATGGTGGAGAACATCCTGCGCCACACTGCGTTTGGCGACCAGAAGAAGTCGTTCATGGAGATCATTGCGGCAGCGGCGCACGAAGTGCAGAAGCCGGTGTTCTTCGCGCGCATTATCATCATCGTTTCGTATCTGCCCATCTTCACTTTGCAGCGAGTAGAGGGGAGGCTGTTCAGTCCGATGGCCTGGACCGTCGCTTTTGCCTTACTGGGGGCGCTAGTGTTCGCGTTGTTCATCGCGCCCGTGCTGTGTAGTTTCTTGTTCAGCAGGGAAATGAAGGAATGGCGGAACCCGGTGCTGGAGTGGCTGAACCGCAGCTACGGGAGGGCGCTGGACTGGTGCTTCGACCACATCAGATTCACTCTCTGCATGGGGTTGCTGGCTTTGGCGGCTATGCTGGCACTGGTTTTCAGCGGAATTATCGGGTCCGAATTTTTGCCGCATTTGGATGAAGGCGCGATCTGGGTACGCGGGACGCTGGCGCCGAGCACCGGACCTACGGCCGGCATCGACCTGGCAAACAAGGCGCGACTGGTGCTGGCGGGATTTCCGGAAGTCACGCAAGTGGTGAGCCAGGTGGGGCGTCCCGATGACGGCAGCGATGCCAGCGGTTTCTACAACACCGAGTTTTTCGTCGATTTGCTGTCACGGGAGAAATGGAGGAAGCAATATCACACTAAGGATGAGCTGATCGCGGCAATGGACGAAGCACTGAGCAAGTTTCCCGGTGTGGATTGGAATTTCTCGCAACCGATCTCCGACAACGTGGAAGAAGCGGTCAGCGGCGTGAAAGGCGAATTGGCGGTGAAGCTTTTCGGCCGCGACCTGAAGACGCTGGAGCAAAAAGCAGAAGAAATGCAGGCCGTGATGGGCCAGATTCCGGGCGTCGCCGACCTGGGAACGTTTCAGGTGCGCGGCCAGCCGAATGTAAATCTGGTGGTGGATCGCGCGGCGGCGGATCGATTTGGGATCAATGTTAGCGACATTCAGGATGCGGTGGAGGGCGCGGTGGGCGGAAAGGCCGTGAGCCAGATTCTGATCGGCGAACAACGCTACGACTTGACGGTGCGCTACCAGCCGCAGTTCCGCCGGACGGTGGAGGACATCGGCGACATCCGGATTCTGGCGCCTTCGGGGGAGCGCGTGGCACTCAGCCAGGTTAGCCACATTTCGCTGGACGACGGCGCGTCGACGATTTATCGCGAAGGCAATTCGAGATACATCGCCATCAAATACAGCGTGCGCGGGCGCGACCTGGGCAGCACGGTGCGGCAGGCGATTGAAGAAGTCGGGCAGAAGGTGCAGTTCCCTGAGGGCTATCACCTCGACTGGACGGGCGAATACGAGAGCCAGCAGCGCGCCAACCGAAGGCTGGCATTCATTGTGCCAATCACGCTGCTGCTGATGGCATTCATCCTCTATTCGGCGTTTGGGTCGTGGAAGTGGGTGTTCCTGATTCTGGCGGTGGTGGCGCTTTCGCCGCTGGGCGGATTTCTCAGCCTGTTGCTGACCGGGACGCATTTCAGCGTGTCGTCGGGGCTGGGATTTCTGGCGCTGATTGGAGTCTCGGTGGAGATTGGCGTGATCATGGTGGAATACATTAACCAACTTCGCACACGCGGGCTGCCGGTGCGGGAAGCGGCGAAGGAAGGCGCGGCGCTGAGGCTGCGTCCCATTATGATGACGATGATCGTCGCGACTCTGGGGCTACTTCCGGCGGCAATGTCGCACGATATTGGGTCAGACTCGCAGCGTCCCTTCGCGATTGTGATTGTGGGCGGGCTGATCGTGGAATTGTTCGTGAGCGTGATCCTGTGGCCGACTTTGTATGTTTTCTGGGCGCGGCCCGGGGACAGGCTGCCTCCGGCGGAGCAGAGCTTTATGGCGGAGGGGGAGCATGTGGACTAGCAGTGGTCCGAGGATGCTTCCAAAAAATTTAGAGTTCCGAGGTGGTGTTGGGTCCATTCCTCTCGGCCAGTAGCTCGCTTTTAGACCCTTGCTTGACCTGCTGTCGCTGCTTCCCTTGCGGGTTGCTGCGCGCGATCTTTGCTCGGGCTCCGGGCTTACCGCCAACCGGACAAACCTACCCAACGCCTCGGAACTCTGTCTTGCCTTCGACTGGGCTTCCCGTTCTTCTCGACCAGCGCTTTGCTATAGACCCTTGCTTGCCTTCCCTCCGCATTTTTCAATGTTGAGGGTGACTTCGCTTGAGCCCCGGACGCCGCACCAACCGAAAAAACTTAAGAAACTGTCAAAGAACGATCCTGTTGTACTCTTTCTAATTTCCGAGTCAACAAAAAGAATGCTGTTTTATCTTATTTGGTTTCAATCAGATGCGGGGCATCCACAGGAGGGTGACCGGATTTTGTGCAATAGCAGGGAGTGATTTCGCGCAGAAGGCAGGCGGGGCGCGGGTTTTCGCGATACTGGACCAAAATGGGGCGGCAATTGCCGGTTTTGGCAGCCTTTCCTGGATTGTGAAAATCCGGCGAAAGCCTTGCTGGGCGGGGGATCTCGTGGGCGGGGGATAGGACGAAGGTGGAACCTTTACGGCGTAAACCGGGCGTGTTTGCCTGAATACTAAGGGTTAGGCCCTAATTCCTTGACAACACGGGTAAGTCTGCTAAAGTTCGAGGAAGGATGCAGCGACCCTACGATGGACTCACAGGTGCCCTGTCTATGAAGAACGTCTATGAGGTTTTGCGGCAGAAAGAAATGGAGCTGACGCGGCTGGAGAAAGAAGTGGAAGCGCTGCGGCTGGTGGCTCCGTTGCTGTCCGAAGGTATGGAAATGAACTCCGACGCGGCGAAGCCTGCACTGGCTACGGCCGTGAACGGACCGCAGCAGCCGATTCGCATTCCGGCGTCCCCGGTGGTTGCGGCGGCGCAGCCGGTGCGGGCTGCCGGTTGGGACGATACCGCTAAGCGCTGGCCGTAAGCCGCGCCCGGCGGGTTCGCCTGCAATTTGTTGGCGCGCTTTCTTTATTCTTTGCGCGTTCGCGCTCCCTACCAGCCTGGGACCAACGTCCTGGGCTGACGTGTTTCTAGAGCATCTGCAAGGCTCTCACGGTTCCAAAATTCCTCTTAGCGCTTCCAGCAGGCGATCCACCTCTTCGGCGGTGTTGTAGTGGACTAGGCCGATGCGGAGGAAGCCGCCGGATTTTTCGACGTCGAGGCGCTCCGTCAGGTTCAGGGCGTAGTAATTTCCGTCCCAGGTGAAGAAGCCACGGTCGCCTAGTTTGGTGGCGAGGGCTAGCGGGGTTTGTTCCGACGTTTGGTTCACCACCCGCAGCGCGAGCGTGGGACAGCGCCAAGCGAAGCAGGAGGGGTCGGTAATTCCGTAGATCTTTAGCTGAGGTATTTCGGATAGCCCGGCAATCAGGCGATTCATCAGGGCGTGTTCATGGCGATGAATCGATTCGAAAGCCGCGACGATGGCCGCTCGGCGCGTGACGGCTTCAGGACTTGTGTGGCGGCCCAGGTCGGCGATGTAGTCGACGCAGGCGGTGATGCCAGCGATGCATTCGTGGTTGAGGGTGCCCCACTCCCAGCGGTTAGGGACGGCGTCGGTGAGCGGGCGGACCTTGTAGGGACGCAGGCGTTGCAGGTGCTCGCGCTTGCCGAAAAGAACTCCCATGTGCGGGCCGAAGAATTTGTATGTGGAGCAGACCAGGAAGTCGCAATCGAGAGCGGCGACGTCGATTAGGCCGTGCGGGCCGTAGTGGACGGCGTCGACGTAGGCGAGGGCTCCGGCGGCGTGGGCTATGCGGACGATCTCTTTGACTGGATTGATTGTGCCGACGGCGTTTGAGGCGTATCCGATCGCGACGAGTCTGGTTTTGGAATTCAGTTTCGCAGCGAGGTCTTCGACGTCGAGGGTGCAGTCTCCGGGGTGGATTTCTGCCCAGCGAATCGTTACTCCTTTTTCTTCGAGCGCCTGCCACGGCGAAACGTTGGCGTCGTGATCGAGGCGTGTGACCAGGATTTCGTCGCCGGGACCGAGGTCGCGGCCGATCGCGCGCGACATCGCGTACGTCAGTGTGGTCATGTTGGGGCCGAAGACGATTTCGTCGGCGCCGCAATTCAGGAAGTCGGCCATGGCTGCACGCGCCGAGGCGAGCATGGCGTTAGTGCGGCGGCTGGTGGCGTAGGCGCCGTCGGTGTTGGCGTTGTCTCGGCCGAGGTAGTTCGAGATAGCGTCGATCACGCGCTGCGGAACTTGCGTTCCGCCGGGACCGTCGAGGAACGCGGCGGGGTGTCCGTTGACGGTTTGGGTTAGGGAGGGGAATTGGGCGCGGATGTAGGTCAGGTCGAGGTTGGCGAGAGTGGCGGTTTCGGTGGTGGCCATAGGAGTCACTTACTTATTATGCAGCAAGAATCCGTCGGGCCGTGGCTGACGTCACTGCACCGTGGGATTTCGCGCCTCCCCTGCCGCTTGAGGCTCCCATTCCACGTGGCCATGGAAGGTGTCGGCGTGCAAGTCAAATCGACGACTGCACATTGTGCATCGAAAGTGGTGACTGAGGGTGTCCCCGGGAAACGAACCCTCTAGGAGTTTCTCCAGCGGGCAGTCTCCTTTCACAAGTTGAAGGGTCTTCTCGTTCACTGCCTCAATCAAGCGGCGGGCTAGATTTCGATAGTCGTCGGGCTCAGTAATTTTGAAAGGTCCGGCAAAGACCTCACACTGCGGACACATCGCATCATTATACGGGCGTTGTCGGCGCTGTTATGCCGTTGCCGCTCTCACAAAATCCGCTAGCATTCCATAGGCAGTTGCGTACAGGCCGGGATTTTCTTCGGTGATGGCTAGGCCGGGGAAGATGTCGGTTTCGAAATAGATGTAGGAGGACGTGCCGGAAATCTTTCCCATCGGGCTGCTGCTTAATACTTTTTCTGGCATGACGCTTGCCTTTACGCTATCGCCTACGCGCTGCGCCCGGCAGACTAGCTTGAACGGCCAACCGTCGCGGTGGCCGTTGCGAACGGCGTTGGTGGTCAGTTCGCGAATGCCTTCGCGATGGATGTCTTCGAGGCGAACCGGCACATCCATCAGAACGGTGATGAGCGCGGCGGTTTTTACGGCAGCGTCCCAGCCGTCTATGTCGTGGGTGGCATCGGTTTCGGCTATGCCCAGCGTTTGGGCCTTCTTCAACGATTCGTCGAAGCTTAGACCGTTTTCCATTTCGCTCAGGATCACATTTGTCGTGGAATTCACGATGCCGTGAAATCCTTGCAGGTGAATCGCGGGTAGTTGATTGAACAAAGAAAAAATCGGGACACCATCCATCACCGTGGATTCAAAGAGGAAGCGCTTGCCTTGCTTGGCTGCCAGATCGCGGAGCTCGCGGTGAGCGTGGACGATTGGTCCTTTGTTGGCGGTGATGGCGTGGGCTCCGTGCTGAAGCGCGGCGCGGATGTGATCGATGGCGGGCTGGCCGGTTAGGACGTTGAGTGATGTTGCTTCGAAGAGGATGTCGGCTTGGGCTGCCTTCAGCCAGTCTCGGACGTTTTGCGGTTTCTGATTCGATTCCCAGCTTTTAGCGGGCGAGGGCGCCCGCTCTACACTTGCTTTCTCCAAACGAGCTATATCCAGACCATCGGGGTCGGCGATCCATCCTAGATGGCGGGTTGCAACTCCGGTGATGCGGAAGGAGATTCCGTGGCGATCGCGGAGTTCGTGCTCACGATCCTTGAGCAGACGGGCGAGCGTCTGGTTTACGTTGCCGAAGCCGAGCAGGCAAAGGTTGTACACGCGAATGTAAGATCTCCTCGACCACAGCGTTTGTGGCGCGGGACAGCCGGCGGGACGCCGGCGCTACTAACCCATCACCGTGGTGTGCTCGGGCTTTACTTTGTAAATGACGCGCACTTCGCCGGGGTGGCCGTAGGGATATTTGTCGACGCCGAGATATTTCTTAGCCAGCTTGTCGATGTGAGCGCTGGCGCCTTCTTCGGTGATCTCGACCACGCGGCCGCGGATTTCGAGGTAGCGGTAGGGATTCTCTGGGTCCATCAAAGTCATGGCTACGCGCGGGTCGCGGCGGACGTTCTTATCTTTCTGGCGTCCTTTGGCGGAGTTGAAAATGATGTGTTCGCCGTCGAAGTCGCACCACACGGGCGTAACTTGCGGGCGGCCGTCGGGCATCAGGGTGCCGAGGTTGGCGAAAGCGCGCTTCTGGAACAGGTCGCGGTATTTTTCAGGGATGGCTGGCGACATTAGAGCCTCCTTGCGATGGTGCTGTGGATTCGAAGAGACATTATAGACGGGAGCGGCCACGACTGCTGTTGATTTGCTGCGCGGCGGCAGCCCCGAGTATTCTTGCAGCCACGAATTGCACTCTGGCGGAGGAGACCGTATGCGGCTGAAGCCGCGGTTGACGTTTATGTGGGTTTACGGCGCGAATGAAAGTCGCGCCCTTTCAAAGTGGAGTCGCGGATCGAAGTTCGTCCTGCTGGCGGCGATGATTTTTCTGTTTTCCGTGCTGACGTTCGCGCAGGCCGGGAAATATCCGCAGACTATCGTCTTTATGACCGACTTCGGCGTGGTGGACGATTCGGTCGCCATTTGCCGGGGCGTGATGTATTCGATCATGCCGGAGGTGCGCATCGTCGACCTCTCGCACCAGGTGACGCCGTTTTCCATTCTCGATGGCGCGCGCTTTCTTTATGGGGCGACGCCTTACTATCCGGCTGGAACGGTTTTCGTGGTGGTCATTGATCCGACGGTCGGGAGCACGCGCAAGGCGATCGTCGCCAGGTCAAAACGCGGACAGTATTTTGTGTTGCCAGATAACGGGCTGCTTACGTTGGTGGAGCAGCGCGACGGCATCGAGGGCGTGCGCGAGATCACAAATCCGGATTGGATGATTGGGACCAAGATGTCGTCGACGTTTCATGGGCGCGACATTTTTTCTCCTGTGGGAGCCCATGTGGCGCGCGGCGACGATTGGGCGAAGGTCGGTCCGGAGATGCCGGTCGCGGCGCTGGTGCGTCTGGAATTGAAGGCGGCACGGCTTGACGATCGCGGCATTACGGCGGAGGTGATTGCGACGGACGGTCCGTTCGGCAATCTGGTGACGAACCTCGACGCGGAGGATTTTCTGAAGCTTGGCTATCAGCGCGGGCAGGAAGTGCCGGTGACGGTTGGCGGCAAAGAAATGAAGATCAAGTTCGTGCGGACCTTCAGTGATGTGGGGCTGGGGCAGCCGCTTCTGTATATCGATTCGCGCGGACATTTTGCTTTGGCTGTGAACCAAGGGAGTTTTGCCGCGGTGTATGGAGTGAAGCCGCCGGTGGAATTGGTTATTCCGCGGGCAGGGAAGTAACGCGTGCCGAACGGTTGATTTTATTCCGCTGCAGGCGGACAGCAGGTTCCTCGCTCTGCTCGGAATGACAAAGATTATTTCTTGGGCATCAAATCTGGCGCTCTCTACAAGTCGTGCGCGATGCGTGGCAGGACTGCGCGCAGCAACGCCTCGAAGCTGGTTTTGACGCGCTCGCCAGTTTCCATGACTTCCTGATGTGACAAAGGCTGGTCGATGATCCCGGCAGCCATGTTGGTGACGCACGAAATGGCGAGCACTTTGATTCCCATGTGGCGCGCGGCGATTACCTCGAAGGCCGTCGACATGCCGACCAGGTCGGCGCCGATCGTTCGGAGATACTTGATCTCGGCGGGCGTTTCGTAACTTGGTCCGAGCAAGGCCGCGTAGACGCCTTCGTGCAGCGTCATTCCCAGCTTGCCGGCTTCTTCTTTTGCTGACGCGCGATACTCTCGAGCGTATGCCTGCGTCATGTCGGGAAAGCGCACGCCGAAGCGGTCGTCGTTTGGTCCGACCAGAGGATTCGTTCCCTGCAGGTTGATGTGGTCGCGGATGAGTACCAGCGCGCCCTGCTGGTAATTCAGATTGATGCCGCCTGCCGCGTTGGTGAGGATGACTGCGCGAATGCCCATGCGGCCGAAGACGCGCATCGGAAACGCGACTTCCTGCGCGGAACATCCTTCATAAAGATGCACGCGGCCTTGCATCGCGGCGACTGGGACCGCGCCGGACTTGCCGAGTACCATTTGTCCGGCGTGGCCGATTGCGGTTGAGCGTGGGAACGCGGGGATGTCGGCATAAGAGATGCGCGTTGCTTCGGTTAGGGAATCGGCGAAGCCGCCGAGACCGGAACCCAGCACCAAGCCAATTTGCGGACGCAGGGGAGTTCGTTGCTGAATAGACTTTGCAGCGGTTTCAGCGAGCGTGAATTGGTCGTCCATAAGAACGCACTGTACCGCTGGCATCTTGCCGGCTGCCGTGAGGGCACCTTGCCCTTCGAGGCGGAGGCGGGACGCCTCCTCGACAGCCGCCGGGACGGCGGCGCTACTCCTAGTATTTCTTCTCGAACTTTGCGAACTCGCCCTCCAGCTTCCACTGCATGCGGGCGCGTTCACTGGCTGCGAGGAACTGTTCACACCCTGCCGAAGGCTTCTCCGTCCCTGCCGCATCGTTCACGCATGCCGGCTTGGAGCGAAACACTAGTTTTGTGTCGGCCCACAGGCTTTGGCCGGGCAGGAAGCTGTGCTCGACGCTTTGGCGCGCCATGCGCTTCAGGTCTGCGTAGGACAAGTGATAGCTCTCGATCGAGCGCAGGTATTCGTGCGTCATGTCGGAGCGTGATACGCCTTCGTCGTCGGTGGCCAGCGCCACGGGAACTCCGTATTTCATATAAATCGGCAGGGGATGGTCGTCTCCGCTCACGCCGAGAATCATGTCATTCGAGGTCAGCGCGATTTCGACCAGCACGTTGCGCTCTGCCATCTCATGCAGCAATCCGATGGGATCTTTTTCATTCATCACTGAAACCCCGTGGCCGATGCGCTCGGCGTGCCCGCGCTCAACCGATGCGCGAATGTGATACGCGAGATCTTCCGGAGGCACCAGTCCCATGGCCAGCTCGCCCGCGTGGAGCGTGATGTGCACCTTGGGATAGACGCTATGAAGATAATCGAGCATGGCCATATGCTCGCTGAAGTCGTGGATGGGAACGTACCAGTCTTCGGGCATCACGAGGTTCAGTCCGACGAATCGGGGATCGGACGAGGCAAGTTCGAAGCCTAGGAGAATTTGCGCGAACACGATTTCGTGCGGAAGCCCGCGGAGCACCTGATAGAGATAGCGCACCGTCACGTCGCAACCGGGAGCCGCGTCGGTGGTTGCGCATTTGAGAATTTCTTTGGCGCGAGCATCGTCGGCGGCAAGTCTTTTGCTGGTTTCGGCGGCCACGTCTCTCAGACCGGCGGCCAGCAGCGCGTCGCGCATCTTTGGGTAATCCGGATTCCAGTCGACTTTCCTTGCCAGTTGCGCTGCTCCGCCTGCGTCCGCGGTGTGCATGAACTCGACATACTGGAGATGATCCATGCCGGCGCGGTTTGTGCTGGCGGCGATTGCCTCCGCTACATGCGTGTGCGAGGCCAGGCCGAATTTGTCGAAGGCGGCGAAGAAATGATCGTGGCCGGATTCGTCGCCGGGCTTCCAGTTGCGCATCGACCAGGCGTCGATCATCTGGTTGTAGAGCACGTGATCGCCGTAACTGCAGCGGGCTGCAGGTTTCGCCGTGTAATTTTCGCAGGAGTCGCAGGGCGGAGCCAGCAGACGCGAAGACGTGCGGTCGACGCAGAGGCCGCCGTCGGCTGCAAAATCCACCAGGTCTTCGGCGTAAATCGCGCCGTCCAGATGATTGTGCAGATCTCCGCCCTTGGGCAGGTCGCGCGCGAAGGCGAGCAGCAGCGGCGGTTGCTTGCGAACCGAGTCGAGATAGCGGGCTGTGCGCTGCTCAGAGGTCTGGGCAGCAGCCGCCGCAGTCAGCAGCAGAAGCAGCAAGCAGCGGCGCAGGAGCATACGCATGGCGGGTGCCGGCATCAATCCTCCCGGATCAATCTGCTCAAATCCACAGGAACCTTCGAGTCAGGAAAGGAATTGTAACTTGTCACAGGCGCGAGCTTCACGGAAACCACCACATCGAAACTAATTCCTTCACCTCCTATCCCTTAGTTTGCTAATTCCCAACGCGACGATGGTCAGCAGAAGTCCGAATACCGCAGCATTTCGATTACTCATTGGATGTTGAAAAGCATGATGCCTGCTGAAGTCGAAGCGGCATATAAGAAAACTGAAGCCGTACAAGACAAGGAACCCAAGCAGGTCAGTCAGAGAGGGTTGATACCAACGCTTTCGTCGTGATGGGTCTTTCTCTTCCTTTGGAGAGTGATTAGACATTCCAGCAAAATTGTAAACTCACAACGCAACGATACGTGGTGCCTTCGCCAAGATGAGATAAATCGTCGAAATATCAGCGCAGCCAGGTGATCGTCGCGATGACGACGGCGACGACGAGCAACGCTCCGAGGACGTATTTGTTGGAGGCGAACCACGATCGGGACGGGGCTGCCGAGCTCGAGAACATTGCGGAGTTGCCGAAGCCTCCCGACTCTGCGGGTCGGTGCAGGATCTTGTCAGAGGATGGCAGTGACCTCGGCACGGAGCTGGTTGCCGGCTGTTTCAGAGCGACAGCCGCTTTCAAAGGTGTCGTGGCATCGGCGGCGGGTTGCGGAAGACGCTGGCCGCGCCACTTCTTCTCTTCGCATTCCACACAAAAGGTGCGGCCCTGCGACACGGGGAATCCGCAAGCCTTGCACTTCTGCAGATTTCTTAAGACGAGAGGCACTGAGATCGACGCAGCGTCTTCGGTCTTGCCAGACGCTTGAGTCTGCATCACGGCCGACCAGAAAAGGGGCTTCTTCGGGGTCGGTTCGGGCTTTGTCTCTGTCTCGGTTCTTGCCTTTGTAATTTCCGGTTCTTGGGGCGGAAGGCTTTCTGGCCCTTGAATCACATCTGGGAGCATCAGACTGAGCGGGGACTCAACTGGCGTGGACTCAACTGCAATCACTTCCGCAGCCTCGGTCACCATCGCATCCAACGACGGCTGACTTACGGCGCTGGCTGGTTCCTCGGCCTCGGGCACGGTCTGCACCGCTGCAGCGTGTTTCACGGCGGTCTCCACCATCTCCCCGAGGCGCTGCAAGGCGGAAATGTCGCGCTGCTCAAAGACGTGCGGCTTGCCGGAAAAAAGTTCGAAGACGCCGAGCACCTGCTGGTCACTGACGATGGGCATCACGACCACCGCGGCAATGCCCAACTGGCGGCAGCCTTCGCGGTTTACGCGCGGATCGCGTTCGGCATCGTCACAACGCAAAAGCTGGCGGGTGCGGACGCTTTCCCCGGAAAGCCCATATTCCATCGAAAGCAGTGCGCCCAGTTCGGGAGCATTCGAGCCGATGCTGGCCCGGCACAGCATGTCATTGTGCAGACCGCGGCGCAGGGCAATGGCGGCGCCGCTGGCTCCGGTGATGTACTGGGCGCGCTCGGCCAGCAACTGCAGGGCGGCGTCGAGGTCGCTGTAGGCCATATCGGACAGCGAGCGTCCGCCATCTCCTCCGGGAAAACGCGGCCCCGGATCTTGCAGCATGGACAGATGGGCGCTCGCGGCGGAGACGTTCGCGATTGCGGCTCGAGTTGCGCTGGTACTTGCCATGTCCCCCTCCACCACAGGCGATGCCAGACTGCGGTCGAGAATTTGCGTGATGATCTATTACGTAACCATCGTTATTTAGCGATCGGTACTGAGCGATCGCTACTCGACGACGCGTGGCGCGCGTGGGAACCTCGTCGAGTCGAGGCGGCGGGGGCGCGATCCGGCCTGCCTCGAACTTATTTCAATTTGCAGGATGCTGTACTGGGAGTCTGCATCGGAGAGGGCATCGTGTCAAGATGCCTGCGGTTAGCATTTGGAAATTAGTAATGCAGCGGCGCCGAATCCGAACTGCCTACCCAGCCCGCTCCCGCACGGCCGTGTTGGCCAGCCGGTTCGCTTCCACGTTATCTTCGCGCGGAACGTGCGAAATCGAGAAACTGAGGGCGCGAGCCAGCTTGCGGCAGGTCCAATGCAGAGAATAGAGGCGCGAGCTGCGGCAAATGTATTCCCCGCGCATCTGGCGGACGACCACTTCCGAATCAGAGTAAACGTGCAGCGCTTTGGCCTTTAGAGAGAGCGCGCACTGCAGGGCTTCGAGAAGGGCCACGTATTCGGCTACGTTGTTATCCTGATGGCCAATCCATTTGGCGATGCGGATGGGGCCGCTTTCGCAGCCATCGATCACCACTCCAATACCCGAGGGCCCGGGATTGCCCAGGGAACCACCATCCACGTAGGCCACGAGTTCTGACATCAATGCTTCTTTTGTGCTAGTAGCAAGATGCGCCGAGAATGTTTCTGCGTCAAGACGAATATTTGGTTCGCCTGAGGATTTTTCGCTCTTCCGGACGTTGTGAAAGTTTTTGTGTAAAACCAGTCCCGAATTGGGAGGGCACTTCGATAAACTTTTGTCCTACAACGGCTTGCGTTTTCTGTTATTCACAGGACGAATCCCAGGCATTGCACCAATAGTTTGCGTTGACATTTATTAATGGTCTGTTAAGGTGACTTCCGTCGACGGTTGAAAGGGACAGCGAAATAAACCTTGCTGCCCGAAGTAGACTGAGTGATCAGCCTAGCGGGGCAACCTGAGAGGCAGCCCGAACCCGAAAAAACCGACGGCGCTGCGAGGTGCAGTTGGGGTTTGGGACTGTGAAAACAGTGATCGCATCAAGGGGCTGTGACGGTACATGCGTCCACGCTGTTGGCTCCCTCGCAGGAGGCGGCAGCTAGAGCATAACCAATGTCACGGCCCTTTCAATTTTTTCCCGCCTTCTAAACCCCTGGACGCGCTACTTCGGATTTCTGTTCGTCCCACTGTTTTCAGGCAAAGTTGCTCCAGTTCATCCGACGGGCGTCTGTTATGGGCGACTTCATGAGCCCAAAACGCTTCCCAAATATAGGGTCAGCGCCTTCTTGAATTCAGCCACAACTAAGTCTCTCCCTTTATCGCCCGCTTCTCCATAGAGGGTCTTCAAGCCTCTGACCATCTCGAGAGTCACGTTCGCAGCCAGCACCGCTCGCTCGTCTGAAAGGGATGGGTTCTTTGCTCTAAAGGCATTCGCGATGTTGGCTCGCAGGACTCGCTTCACAGCGGGGTCGCGGCGTAGCCGAATCGGCGCCGCGAGCAGTCTCAGATAAGCCGGACGTACCTGAAGAATTTCAATGATCCGTTCGATAAAGAGACTCGCGAACTCTCGATGAGTGAGGTTCTCTGCCTGCTCTATCAATGGCCTCCATTGCTCTTCCATCTCCTGGGCGTACTGGCCCAACAATGTAAGGGCGACGGCCTGTTTGTCGGGGAAGTAGTTGTAAAGCGCCCCGATCGAAGAGCCGCTCCGCTCCGCGATCGCGGTCATCGTGGTTGCTTCATAGCCAACCTCGACAAACAGTTCCGCAGCCGCATTCAGGAAACTGGCGAGCCGCTGTGAAGAGCGCTCCTGTTGCGGGGCGACTCTTATCGAACTTGACAAATTCGAGGGCATCCTCATATTCTATACCTTAGAAATCGAGGGTGCCCTCGATTTGTGTAACAAACCCTTTTCTAAGGAGCCCCATGGCAGAACTTCAGCTTGATTCCCACAAAACCGCACTTGTCCTCATTGACCTCCAGAATGCCATCGTCGGCATGAGTACCGCGCCTCATCCAGCCGCCCAGGTCGTTGCCAATTCGGCAAAGCTGGCCGAAGCGTTTCGCGGCCACGGTGCCCCGGTCGTTTATATCCGCGTCGACCTCAACGATTTCCTCGAGCTTCCTGTCGACCAGCCAGTCAATCTGGGGAATAAACCGCTTCCCGCCGTTGCCTCGGAGATTGCCCCTTCTGCCGGATTTCAGCCCGGCGACATCCTGCTCACGAAACGTCACTGGGGCGCCTTTGCCGGAACCGACCTTGAGCAGCAGCTTAGGTCGCGTGGTGTCGATACGGTCGTCCTCACCGGAATCTCTACGAATGCGGGGGTAGAGTCCACGGCGCGCCAGGGTACCGGCCTCGGCTTTGGCTTTGTAGTCGTTGAAGACGCCTGCTCCGGTCAGGATGGTGAACAGCATCGTTTCGCATTCGAGAAGGTATTGCCTCGGCTCTGTCGCGTGCGCTCGACCAAGGAGGTCCTCGCCGCACTTGCCTAACACCAAGCATCAACTCGATCGACTCGATCGGCTCGATCCACTGGTCTGGAAGATCACTGCTGTCGCTGTGCTTGGGTCCCTCATGGGACAGGTCGATGCAACTGTGGTGAACGTCTCCCTCTCCAGCCTGGCCGTTGATCTGCGCAGCAGTCTTGCCACCATTCAATGGGTCACGAGCGGCTACCTTCTGGCGCTGGCTCTCATGCTCCCGTTGAATGGCTGGCTCGTCGGGCAGCTTGGAGCAAAATCGCTCTATCTGTGGTGTTTTCCGATCTTCACGCTCTCATCGGCACTCTGCGGACTCGCGTGGTCCGCGAACTCGCTGATTGGCTTTCGAGTCCTCCAGGGAATGAGCGGAGGTTTGATGGCTCCGCTGGCGCAGATGATGATAGTGCGCGCCGCTGGGAGGCACGTGGCGCGCGTCTACAGTTACGCCGCAATACCGATTCTGCTGGGGCCACTCCTCGGGCCCGTGCTCGCTGGGGCGATTCTTCAACATGCGTCCTGGCGTTGGCTGTTCCTGGTCAACATTCCGGTCGGTCTTTTGGGAATCGTTCTGGCGATTCGCTTTCTTCCCGAAGACCGTGCCGAAGCCCGGCCGAGAGATCTCGACTTTGTCGGCTTCTGCTTAGTTTCCCCAGGGCTCGTGCTCTTTCTCTACGCTATGGACCATGTTAGCGAACGGATCGGCTTGACGGCATTTTTCGTTGCCCTGGTGCTGCTCACTGTCTTCATCCGGACGGCAACCATGAAGGGCGACGATGCGCTCATTGATCTTCAGCTCTTTAGGGGAAAGGGTTTTTCAGCATCGGTGCTGACTCAATTCACCCTGAACGGAATCTCATTCGCAGGACAGATGCTCATCCCGATCTATCTCATCCGCATGTGCGGCGAATCACCCAGTGCGGCTGGCTGGTTGATGGCTCCTCTCGGACTGGGCATGATCTGCACGTATCCGAAGGTCGGCGTGCTGACGCAGCGCTTCGGTATCCGCAGGGTAGCGGGCAGCGGCGCCTTTTTGGCCTTAGCCGGGACACTGCCGTTCGTTTTTCTTGCCAGCCACGGCATGTCCCTCCCCCTGCTCGTATGTGCGCTCTTCGTCCGCGGGATGGGTTTGAGCGCGGTCGGCATTCCGTCCATTACCTCTGCCTACGCTTCGGTCGAGAAAGAACACCTGCCGATGGCGACGACCGCACTGAATATAGTTCAGCGTCTCGGAGGGCCCACCCTGACGACACTGTGCGCTACTTTTCTCGGATGGAGACTGGGTATGGCGCACCAGGCGACCGGCATCTCCAGAGCCTTTACCGCGACCTTCATGCTGCTCAGCCTCACTCATATCGTGCTTTTGGTAGCAGCACTAAGGCTGCCTTTTTTCATAGAAGTGAAGACGAAACAGTCGCCCTCTGATGAAGAGGTAACTCTTTTGATTGAAGAGGTGTCGGAGTGACCTCATCCTGGCAGGTGTTTACGCGCGACAATCTCTCGTTACTCCCCTTAAACGCGCTTGTCGTTAGCGAACTGTTGAAGTTCTTATTAATTGGCCAGAACGGGCTTCCGGGAGGTCGGCACCCCGCTTCAGCTCAGGCTCGCGGTTCGCGCGCGTCTGGAAAATCGATTACTTACGCTCCTCTTCCTGTGGCATAATCTCAGCCCGTAAACACTCCAGCGCTAACTTCGTGGGAGAAGCTCATGTCCAAGAATCCGTTGACACGTCGGCAATTCATTCACATCGGTACTGGGGCTCTCGCGGCCACGACAGTAGCGGGAAATATCCTGCAACCTCATCTGCTGTCGGCGGCGGCGCGGCCGGTCGCGCCCAGTGACACGGTGCGCTTCGCCAGCATCGGTACCGGCATTCGTGGATGCGAACTGCTGAAGGCCTCCACGCAAGTGCCGGGCGTCGAATGCGTTGCGGTCTGCGATCTTTATGACAGCCGACATATTGCCGCGCAGGAAGCTGTTGGCAACCCCAACGTTCCTGCCACGCGCGACTACCGCTCCATCCTCGACCGCAAAGATGTCGATGCCGTCATCATCGCAACGATGGACCACCAGCATCGCCACATTTTTGAAGACGCCTGCGCCGCCGGCAAGGACGTTTACTGCGAAAAGCCCATGTCTCACACCGTGGAAGAAGGCTTTGCTATGGTCGAAGCCGCGCACAAAGCGAATCGCATCGTAGAGATCGGCAGCCAGCGCGTCAGCTCGATTCTGTATGCCAAAGCTAAAGAGATTTACGACTCGGGCAAGCTCGGCGAGGTGACTGCGATCCAGGCCTATTGGGACCGAAACAGTCCCAGCGGGGCGTGGGTTTATCCCATTCCTCCCGATGCCAGCGAGAAGACCATCGACTGGAACGCGTTTCTGGGCAGTGCGCCCAAGCGGCCCTTCGACCCGGTACGCTTTTTCCGCTGGCGCTGCTTTACGGACTACGGCGAAGGCCTGGGCGGCGACCTGTTTGTTCACCTGATTTCCGGAATCCATTTCATCTCGGGCACGAACACGGTGGCGCAGCGCGCGCAATCGAGCGGCGGGCTCTTCCACTTCAAGGATGGACGCGAGTTTCCCGATCTGATCGAAACCATTTACGACTATCCCAATTTCCGCGTCAGCCTGCGCTGCAACCTGAATAACGATGGTGGGGAGTTCATCGCGTTCTACGGCACCCAGGGCAGCCTGATCATCAAGGATTCAACCTTGACCTTCAAGCCGGAGGACACGCGTCCGAAGCCGGAGGGATATTCGACTGGAGGCTGGCCGCGGGCCTTGCGCGAGCAGTATCTGAAGCAGTGGCACGAAGAGCATCCGCCGACGGGGGCGCTGGCTTCGAGTGTGGATAAAGAAGTCGAGTCCTACACCGTGCCGGCGGGATACAGCGACGTGGTCGACCACGAGGCCAACTTCTTCAACGCCGTGCGCAGCCGCAAGCCAGTCACGGAAAATGAAGTCTTCGGCAATCACGCAGCCATCGGCTGCCATTTGGCGAACTTCGCTTACTTCAACAAGTCCATCGCCATGTGGGACGCGGGCGCAAAGAAGATTGTTAAGGGCTGACGCGCTTCTCGGAAAACGGTTCAGCCCACAATCAATGTGACCGCAAGTGCTGCGAGCGCGAGTTTGACTAGCCACCCCAGAGCGTAGGACGTGGCGATCGCCGGTGCCAGTTTGATCCAGAGCGCGTTGACGATGTTGAACGGCAACGGACCGATCAGCCAGACCGCCGCTGCCAATTTGAAGGTTCCGCGGTACGTGTGGAGATGCAGGCCGCTGGAGAGCAGAACGAAAACACCGCAGGTCAGAAAAGGAAACAGGCTCGACCAGAGAATGGCTTTGTTTTCTCCCTGACCTCCCTGGTATCGCCAGATCTCCGGATGCCGGTCGTAGCGCTTGTAGAGCCAATCGCCGGCGAATAACCAGTCCGTCAGCGACGACACAAATCCACTGGCTAATATGGCCAACGCAATGCGGACTACGGGCATAGGTTCCCCTTACGTGTCGGGCGACGCGTCCCGCGGCACGTTACGCGGCAACTTCGCCGGCGATCATTTCGTCAACGTAGCACCAGATCCATTCTTCTCCGGGCTCGATGGAGCGAATCAGGGGATGGCTGGTGTGATGAAAATGCTTGGTGGCGTGTTTGTTCTTCGATGAATCGCAACAGCCCACGTTCCCGCAGATCATGCACATCCGCAGGTGAACCCAGGTGTCGCCCATTTTGACGCATTCTGGACAGACGTCAACGTTGGTGGTCCTGAACTTGATCTGATCCAGGTGCTTGCATTTCTTTGCCATCTCTATCTTCCTCCTATTTTTGTCATCCTGAGCGAAGGTTGTGCTTCGCGAAGGCGAAATACAACCGCAGTCGAAGGGCCTGCCCCGAGCGAAGCCGAAGGGATTCCCGCAACACGCATGCCGCGGTTAGCTTCGCAAAGGCGCTTCCACAACTGCCTGACCTCTCTCGAGGTCCTTGCGATCCCAGTGAGCCAAGTTCGCACCTGCATCATAAGTGCTCTGCAAGAAGCTGAGCAACACCTGCCGCGGTGAGGCGGCGCGGCGCAGGTCGTCGTACATCAGCAGAAATTCCTTCATTTGCGGATGATAATAGGCCGCCGCCGGCTGCACCTTCTGCTCGGCAAAACCCGCAGGCTCCGGTGCGGCATAGGCATAGAACGCCGCGCCCTTAATATCGCCGCCGCCCGGCCAGAATCCCGCGCTGATCACTTCATGCGAATAAGCTTCACGCGTGACCGGATCGGCTCCCGCACGCTCCGGAGCCCGCCGCCCGGAGAACCGCGTCACACACAGATCGAAACTTCCCCAGAAAAAATGCACCGGACTGTCTTTGCCGATGAAGCCGGCGCGAAATTCCTGGAAGATGTCCTCGCACGAGACCAATACTTGCCAGAAACGATGCGTATATTCGGGATCATAGGAAGCATGCTGCGTGTCGGCAGTGAATCGCACAGGGTTCGGCACTTCACAGGGCATGGTCCAGATCTTCACTGCAATGCCCAGCGATCGTAAGGCGGACATGAATTCCGCATAGAAGTCGGCGACTGATTGCGCCTTCAGCGCCAGTGTCTTTGATGGACCCCAACTGGTCAGGATCATCAGCTTGTGGTCGATGAAGTCGAATTGAACTTCAAAGACTTTGCCGTCGTAAGGGATGGCAGAGGTGGTGAGCCCGCGTGCATTCACATACAGCGCAACTTCCCACCAGTGATTGATGCGCGGGCTGAGCGCCAGCCGCACCTTGCCCACAATCTGCGTCCACATGTGCAGAGTGGCGTAGGTATCCTGCCATGCGTCGAGCGGCAATTCCGGCCAGGAATTCTGGTTCAGGTTATTAGGGAGCGCGGCCATTCGTGAACCTCGCGTTCGAGTCAGGAAATGGTAACACCCCTTGCCTTCCGCTTACTTCTTCTTCGGTGGCAAATACTTCTTCTCAATCGATGCCACCACCACGTAGTTCGGATCCACCATTTCGTTCAAATGAATCTTCGCCACCTTCGACAGCAGCTCGTAAGCATCGAGTTCTGACAAAGCGTAGTCTTTATGGATCCAGTGCACAAGCTCCGTGAAGGCGATGCGCAGCGCGTCGTCGAGCGGCCGATAGGCGCCGACGGTCATGATCGCGTCGTGATTCTCAAACTGTGGCCAGGCGATGGTTCGGCCCTTGATCACGCTCAACTGAACGCGCGCCTTCAGCGGGACTTCGATGGCGGTGCCGGCGATTTCTCCGTCGCCCATGGCGGCGTGGCCATCTCCGATGTAGAACAGGCCGCCCTTTACGTTCACGGGAAAGTAAACCGTGTTGCCCACGCTGGCTTCGGGTGAATCCATGTTGCCGCCGAATTCTGCGGGGACGACCGAGCTGCGCGCTTCACCCTCGGCCGGCGCGACCCCGATGCAGCCGAAGAAGGGATGCAGAGGAATCTTCACCGAGAAATCGGAATCGAGCGCCTTGAACATGGCTGTGTTTGCGGCATGATCGATGTGGTAATACCAGATGCGCTCGGGCAGCGGCGGATGCAGCATGGGCGTGTAGTTGGTCTCATTGAGCGCGCCAAATCCCGGAGCGAACGCTCCCACGCCGGTGTCGCCGTCCACGTCGAGCTCGAGAATCTTGACAGCCAGCGTGTCCCCGGGCTCCGCGCCCTCGACGAAAAATGGCCCGGTCAAGGGATTGTCGCCCTTTACCATGCTGAGCGTGTCCCCCGGCTTTCTGAGTACGTTGCCGAAGCAATCGAGCGTGTTGGTGTCGAGAATGTCGCCTGACTTCAAATGGGCGACCGGCTCCGCCGTCGCGAACAGGTACTTCACATTGGCATTGGTGGCGGTGTAGTGAATCGTGTTTTGGGCTGAGGCTGAACCAGCCAGCAGGACAACGAAAAGAAGACGAGCGATCACAAAGAGCCTCCCGGTGGATTGTCCATTGTAGCGAAGGGAGGCCGGGGCCTCCATCCTGGCGTTTCTTGTCTAAGGTTACACGCCACGGACTCTCGGCTTAAGGAGCATCTTGTTGTCGAAGTTCCATTTCGTCTGATAAAGTTCCTCCATGATTCCTACCCTGCTGCTCTGCGCGATTCTATTGCAGGCCGGCCCGCAAACGGCGCTGAAGCCCATCATTGAAAATGACCGCGTTGCTGTGTGGGATGTACCCGACGCCACTAGTGCGCAGCCGACTGATGCCGTTGTTGTGTCTTTGGCGGGAAGCGCGGTGTTCGTTCCAAAGGGCACGACGCCAAAGGTCTCAGGAAGATCGATCGTGATCGATCTGAAGGATCATCCCGTACCTCCCATGGCCAACACCTCCGGCTATCCGCTGGCGTTTCCGCGGCCCGGCTCTATAAAGATCTTCGAGAACGACCGCGTGATCCTATGGGATTACACGTGGACGCTGGGCGTGGCCACCCCAATGCACTTCCACGATAAGGACGTCGTGATCGTGTACCTTGAAGATGGCGACACGCAGTCGACCACTCCGGACGGGAAAGCAACGGTGAATACATACGGATTCGCCACGGTCAAGTTCAACCTCCGCGACCGCACCCACACGGAAACCCTGATCCGGGGGAAACAGCGCGCCATCATTACTGAGCTGAAGTAACCTTTAAGCAGTTTTCTTCTTGGCGTAAAACCTGCGCACCTTGGCGCGGTTGCCGCACTGTTTCATGCTGCACCACCGGCGATGGTGATTCTTGCTGGTGTCAAGAAAGAGCCACTGGCAGGTTGGCGAGGAGCAGGCGCGAACCAGCGCGAGATCGGGTGAGGCGAGCAGATCCCCGGCTGCGCGGGCAATTGGCCACAGCACCGCGTTGAAGGAAGACGTCAGATCGTCGAAGCGCCACTCTAAACGTCCCTCGACTTGCGGCATTTTGCTTTCCGCACTCTTGGCTTGCACCAGCTTAGGTTGAACCAGCCGCGAATGCAGCGCGGCATCGTGGAGATTCGCGTTGAGCCTGTCCATCGCGAGCTGCGGCGCGGGTTGCTTTTTCATCAAAGCAGAAAAGATCGCGTACAGAGCTTCGCGCAGGTTGATGGCGCGGCGCATTGCTTCCTCGGCCTCGTCGGGCATGAGGTGAACCCGCTCGTAGAAAAAATCCAGCTGCTCGGCTGTGAGGATGCCTGCGTCTTCGCCGAAACGCGCCAGGTCGTAGTAGTTCTTGAGCAACTCCTTTGGTTCGCTGCTGGGACGATCGTCGAGCGTGTTGATGAAATCGAGGGAGACATTTCCCAGGAGTTCGAAAAAAGGTGGTCCGCGTCTCTCGGGTGTGGTTTCAGTCATGTATAGATTTTCTTCGAGTATATAACCGTTAAAATTACATTGACAAGTTATATGAGGTCGTTTACGATCGATATAACCTATAAAAGCAGTTTAACAGGTTATCGACTGCGACAGGCGACATTCAATGATTCCCGATCAGATTCCCGATCAGATTCCCGATCAGATTCCCGATCACCGAGCACAGATTATCGCCATGCTTCGCAGCGGCAAAATGATACATATTGGAGGTAGACCTGTGATCGTTCCTGAGCCACGCAAGTCCGCGAATTCGCCCAGCCGGGGCCTCGCCATCAAGATGGCGGCGGCCTTTGTGGCGATCTATGTCATATGGGGGTCGACTTATCTCGCGATTCGTTATGCAGTCGAGACCATTCCGCCGCTGGTGGCGGCAGGAATCCGGCACTCGATTGCCGGGGGGATCATGCTGACTTGGGCCTGGTGGCGCGGGTTTCGTCCGACGCGGCAGCAGTGGGTGGCAGGATTTGCGTTGGGCGCTCTCTTCTTTTTGATAGGGCATGGCTCGCTGCACTGGGCGGAGCAGTATGTGGGGTCGGGGCTGGCGGCGTTGCTGATCGCGACTGAACCAATGTTCATTCTGGTGCTGGGCTGGATGATGGGCCAGCAGAAGATCAGCGTGCTTAGCGCGCTGGGCTTGGGTCTCGGCGTGGTGGGAGTGGCCATGCTGACGGGCGCCGAGCTTACGGTGAAAGGGTCGAGCTTGTGGGGACTGCTGGCGGTGTTGATGGGTTCCTTGTCGTGGTCGTTGGGGGTTGTGGTGTCGCCGCGGCTTAAGCTGCCTTCTGATGCTTTGGGGCGCACGGCGTTGCCGACGATTTGCGGCGCGGCAATGTTGCTGATTGCTGCGGGGGTCACGGGCGAGTTCCAGCAGACGCATTGGTCGAGCATCACTGTACGGTCTATTTTCGGGTTGGGTTACCTGATCACGTTCGGGTCCGTGGTGGCGTTCACGGCTTACACATGGCTGCTGCAGCGGGTTCCTCCCGCTCTGGTGGCGACGCATACGTATGCCAATCCGGTGGTGGCGGTGATTTTAGGATGGCTGCTGGCCCGGGAAGCTTTGACCTTGCGCGTGGTGCTGGCGTCAGTGGCGATCCTGGGAGCGATTGTGCTGATCCGGCGAGGCGAGCGGGCAGCTGCGGCAAAACTTCCCGAAAGAGTTCCAGCGATCGCTGAGATTGAGACGTCGGAGAAGTGCGCCTAAGGTGTGCCCTATCGCGTGTAGGAAATTTCTGGTTTGATTGCCGATCCGGCCGATTTCCTCAGGGATGCAGTAGTGCTTAAAGGAGCAGGACTTGGCAATTCCGTATTACCACGTGGATGCGTTCACGGGTGAAGTCTTTGCTGGTAACCCGGCGGGGGTCTGCATCCTTTCCGCGTTTCTCGCGGACAGCGCCATGCAGAAAATTGCGGTTGAGAATAGGCACAGCAACACTGCCTTTGTGGTTGCACGCGCTGATGGTGACTTCGACTTGCGGTGGTTTACGCCCAAAGTCGAGGACGACCTATGCGGGCATGCGACGTTGGCATCCGCCTATGTGCTCGCGCTGCGGAAACACACCGTGTGGCCAGTTCGGTTTCATACCCGCAGCGGTATGTTGACCGTTACTCAGGGCGCTGCCGGCCAGAGCGAAGACAGTTTTGAAATGAACTTTCCCGCCAGGCCACCCCAGGCGTGCGAGACTCCAGTCGACCTTTTGCCAGCCCTGGGTTTGAAAGCTGCGCTCGTAATGAAATCGCGCGATTATCTCGTGGTGGTGGATCAAGCTGAGCAAGTGCGAGGGTTGGCGCCCGATATCGCTGCTCTCGCCAAACAGCACGCCGGTAGCGGGACGATTGTTACCGCTCCAGGCGAGGGTGACGTGGATTATGTTTGCCGATTTTTTGCACCAACAATCGGCATTGATGAGGACCCGGCCACCGGCTCGATACATTGCACGCTGGCTCCATATTGGGCTGGGCGGCTGGGTAAGGACACGTTGCGCGCGCAACAACAGAGTACCCGCGGCGGATACATGCAGTGCACAGTCGTTGGCGATCGCGTTAAGATCGCCGGCCGGGCACGCTTATACCTTCACGGCCTGATCGAGCTCTAAAGCGTCCTCCCTTCGGCTTCGCTTCGGGGCCGTCTTGAAAACACAGAGCCTCTGCACAGAATGGTTCTGCTAGATATCTACGGAATTGTCGTGGATAGGGACGGACGGAGTCTCCACCCCACAACGCATACCTTCTTGCTTGTTCGAAAAGCCGGCGGGACGCCGGCGCTACATTTTCACGCGTACACTGGTGCGATCTGACTTATCACGGGGGCTGATCGATGACGCTTGGGCACGAAGAACTTCTGCAGGAATTTCAGGACTTTGCCCGGACCGCTGCGACGGCGGAATCCGTTATGGAGCGGATTGCGCAGCGTTTGCACGAGAAGATGACGCGCTACAACTGGGTGGGATTCTATCTGGTCGATCCGGCGGATGCTGGTGTCCTGCTGGTCGGGCCGTTCGTCGGCAGCTTTACGCCCAACGCCCGCATTCCGCTGAGTTCGGGACTCTGCGGAGCGGCGGCCAGCAGTGGGCAGACCGTCGTGGTAGATGATGTCAAGAAAGATCCGCGTTATCTTGCGGGATCACCGATGGTGAATAGTGAAATCGTAGTGCCTATTTTCGTGAAAGGAAAGCTTGTGGCTGAGCTCGATATCGAGAGCTATTTTACCGGCACGTTTAGTGGGGCTGAGGCCGAGTTTGTTGAAGGGTGCGCTGGGGTGGTTGGGAAGTTTTTGGGGAAGAGATAGTCGGTTGAGTTTCGGCGGGGCCGATTCCTGGCTTGAGGCGTTGTGGATTTATACCGGACTGCTGGTGGATAGAGGCGGACAGGAGTGTCCGGCCCACACGAGCATGGGTGGCGCAGGCGAACAGCAGTTTCCTCGCTTCGCTCGGAATGACAAGCTTTGCTCGGAATGAAAATTTATTGCGCGGAGTTTAGTGCTGGTCGCGGCGGCGTAGATAGTCGATGAACATTTGTTCAACCGGCTTGTCGTAGGCCATGAGGACGTGGCGGACGGTGTGGCCGCTGACGACGTGGCAGACTTCTTCGGCGAGATTCTTCGCGTGATCGCCGGCGCGCTCGAGGGACTGGGTCATGAAGATGACCTGCAGACTGGCCTGGCGGGCGATGTTTTCCGGATTCTCGATGTGGCGGAGGAAGATCAGGTTGCGGAGGCGGTCCATTTCGGCGTCGGCGCGGAGGACGTCGACGGCTTTGCCGACGTCGCGGTTGGAGAAGGCGTCACCGACGTCGGTCAGCATTTTTTCGAGGATAGTCGCCATGTGGGTTAAGTCGCGGGTATCTTCGGAATCGACGCGGCCGGCGGCGGCTTGAGCGCTGTTGGCGAAGCTGAGGAGCAGGTCGCCGATGCGCTCAAGGCTGATCATGAACTTCATGCAGGCCAGGAGTTCGCGAGCCTCGGCGGGTTCAACTTCGGTGATGACCGAGGTGACGGCGCTGTCAATTTCCATGTCGAGCGTGTCGAGTTCGCGCTCGCGCTGGCGCAGAGAGTTGAGCAGAGGACTGGAACCGGTGGCGATGCCTTCGGCGGCCGCAGCCGCGGCTTCCTTGGCCAGACGACAGGCTTCAATGGTGCGGCGGACGATGTGGTGGTGGGCCGGTTCGGGAGTAAGACTTTCGACGCGGGCAGTACTCATGAGGGTATCCCTCTGAAGCGCGGCGGAACGGCGCGGACCGATTGACTTGCTGAGGCTATTGTGCCGCTCATACGAATGGATGGTCAATGAGTAAGCATAGGCTTTCTTTCGCAGGAGTGGGTTACGGGCAGGTGAATTTCTCGATTTTTTCGGGGGCTACCTAGTGGCTACGTTTCTGCCGCTTGGCGGCGTTGCGTTGGGCCTTCTGGTATTTCTTCATTTGTTTCTGTTGCTTCTTGACTGCTTTCTTCGAGGCCTTTTGGTATTGCTTGGCCGCTCGTTTGGCCTCGATACCATTTTCTCCGACGCTTCGGTTCTCACGCTGGGCGCTGGCCGGGAGCGACCAGGAAAGGCATGCGGCGGCGAGCAGGATGAGAGCGGCGGTGCGTTTCATAACTTCTCCGGGCTGTAGTCCCCAGCTGATTTTAGCATCCAGGCCGGGAGGATTGGCGAGGTGACTGTAAGTATGCCTCCGGGGCACCGGGCTTCGCCCTGCCTTGGACGGCCGAGGCGGCGGTCTCCACATGAGCTGTGCGAATCTAGGCGGTGGGGAGGGTGAAGAGGAAGGTGGAGCCGTGAGCTAGTTCGCTTTCGGCGCGGATGGAGCCGCCGTGGGCGAGCATGATGTGCTTGGCGATGGCGAGGCCGAGGCCGGTGCCCCCTGACTCGCGGGAGCGAGCTTTGTCGACGCGATAGAAACGTTCAAACAAGCGCGGAAGATGTTCGGAGGGGATGCCGGCGCCGAAGTCCTGGACGAAGAATTCGACTGCGTGGGGAACGGAGCGGGCACCGAGAATGACTCGCCCGGAGGACGCAGCGGTCTTTGATGGGGACTGTGCTCCGGACTTCGATCCGTATTTCAATGCATTGTCGATCAAGTTGGAGAAGACCTGATGAATGGCTTCGCGGTCGGCGAGGACGGACCGGAGATGCTGGATTGCAGAGTCTTCTTCTTCGTTTTGTGAATCCTGGATTTGCAAGTCAATCCCGTGGGTACGCGCGATTTCGCGGAAGCTCTCTTCGGCGTCGTGGAGAAGCTCGGCCGGAGGGACGGGTTCCATCTCGAAACGGGTTTCGCCAGATTCGACGCGGGCGAGGGTGAGCAAGTCTTCCGTGAGGCGGGACATGCGGGCCGAATTCTTGCGAATGATTTCCAGAAACTCGCGGGTGGGAGCGGTGTCTTCGGGAGTGCTGTCGAGCAAAGTTTCCGCATAGCCCTGAATTGATGTGAGAGGCGTGCGCAGTTCGTGCGAAACGTTGGCGATGAAGTCACGGCGAGTTTTTTCGACGCGCTCGGTTTCGGTGAGGTCACGGAGCACGGCTACGGCACCTCCGTCGGGCAGAGGGGCAGCGGTGACGTCGAAGGCGCGGCCCGAGACGATGGAAGTGGCGCGGGAGGTCTTGACGTCACGGGCGGTGGTGGCTTCCTTGACGGTGGCGAGGAAGTCGGGATCGCGGATGGTTTCGACGACGGGCTGATGCAGGCGAACGCCTTGCGGGACAAGGCGGTCCATCGGTTGATTGGCCCACTGCACGAGGCCATCGGCGCTGACGGCGATGACGGCATCCTGCATACTGTTGAGCAGAGTTTCGAGCTGGCGCTGGCTGGAGCGGACGGCGGCGAAACTTTGTTCGAGGCGGCGGGCGGTTTTATCGATGGCGCCGGCGACGCGGCCGACTTCGTCCTGCGAGGTCTCCTGGATACGAGCTGTAAGATCACCGTCGGCGATGCGGGCGGCGACAACGACGATGCGCTCGAGGCGGCGGGCCGTCCAATTGGCAGCGACAGCCGCGACTACAAAGGCGAAAAGGAATGCCAGTGCGGAAGCTAGTTCCAGGCGGTGGCGCATCTGCAGGGCGACGGCTTCCACATCCGAGAGAGGATAGGCGAGGCGGACGGCGCGGCCCAGCATGGCGTCGAACGTTACAGCGGTGGCCAGGATGACGACCGCGAAGGCGGCCATCAGTTTGAGGAAGATCCCGTTTGTCACTGCTCTGTCACTCGCACCACTTCTTTGACTACTTCTTTGATTGCTTTCTTGATCACTCTCACTTTGGAGCCTCGAAGCGGTAGCCGGCGCCGCGCACGGTCTTGAGGTAGCGCGGATTCTCCGGGTCTGGTTCGATTTTTTCGCGGATACGGCGGACATAGACGTCGACCGAGCGCGGGGTCACGTAGGACGTGTCACGCCAGACGGAATCGAGAAGATGATCGCGGGAAAAGACGCGGCCGAGGTGACGGGCGAAATAATCGAGCAGGCGGAACTCGGTGGCGGTGGTAGGGACGGTTTGTCCGCGGACGGTGAGGATCATGGCGGCGGGGTCGATGGCGATGTCTCCTACCTTGAGTGGGCTGGGCGGAAGCGGGCGCTCAAAGCGGCGGAGGACAGCTTTGACGCGGGCGACGAGTTCGCGGGGGCTGAAAGGCTTGGCGATGTAGTCGTCGGCTCCGATTTCGAGACCGAGGACGCGGTCGGCTTCGCTACTCTTGGCGGTCAGGAAGATCACCGGCACCGATGCAAGTCCCGGGGTTTGGCGGACGGTGCGGCAGAGTTCCAGACCGTCTTTACCAGGGACCATGATGTCGAGTACGAAGAGCGCCGGGCGCTGGCGTTCGGCGTCGGCGATCACGCTGGAACCGTTGGGATAGACGCGCACGGCGAAACCGTCGTTCTCCAGATGGTGGCGAACCAGGCGGGAAATATCGGGGTCGTCTTCGACGACGAAGATGCTGGGTTTCACGGGTTCATTGTAACGAAGTGAGTTGCTACTACCTAGTACCGAGTACCCAGTTCGGAGTGTGGGGCCTGATTTTTATCGGATTGTAACAATCAGGTTGGCGGCGGGGTCGAGATGGAAGCGTTTGTCGGGGGGAATTACTGTCGTGGCGCTGTATTCGGTGATGATGGCCGGGCCGGGGTACGTTCTGCCTGGTGTCAGCGCGTCGCGGGAGTAAATTGCCGTCGCGAGTTTCTTGCCGTCGAATTGGACTGAGGTTTTGGGCGTGGAAGGCGAGCCGAGCTTCGCTCGGCCTGGACGGGCAGGAGTGCCCGTCCCCACATGATCTGTCTTCACGCCCATCGTCCCCACATGGGCTGTGGTGGATTTCATCACGGCGCGGAGGCGGATGGTTACCAGCTCTAGTTCGCGGGTGGGATGGGTGTAGCCGTAGCGGCGCTGGTGTTCTTGGTGGAAGTCTTCCAGGAGATTCCTGGTGAACGGCAGGTTTAGTTCGTAGCCTTGGCCGCGGTAGCGGAGGTCTACGGTGCGCTGATAGTGCACTTTTCCTTGCCAGGCTTCTTGCTGAAAATCTCTTGCAGCTTGTTTCTGGAGAGCCGAGAATTCGCGATTCAGTTCTGCGCCTGGGAGTTTGCCGGCGACGCGCCAGAGGACGGTGCGGGAATAATCCTTGACTACGTCGCTGAACAGGATGCCGAGAGCAGAAAGTCCGCCGGGGAGCGCGGGCACGATCACGTGCGGGATGCTGAGGGCTTCCGCGAGGGCGCAGGCGTGGAGGGCTCCGGCACCGCCGAAAGCTACGAGGGCGAAGTCGCGGGGATCGCGGCCGCGCTCGATAGAGACTACGCGGATGGCCTTCTCCATGGTGGAGTTGACCACGCGGACTGCGCCGGCGGCGAAGCGTTCGAGAGTGAGAGGACTTCCGTGGCGCTTAAGGCGTTCTTTTTTTAGCCACTCTGTTGTGATTCGGCGGGTGCGGTCGAGATCGAGAGAGAAGTCGCCGCCGAGGAAACGCGTGGGTTGCAGGCGGCCTAATAAGAGGTTGGCGTCGGTGACGGTGGGCTGGGTGCCGCGGCCGTAGCAGATGGGGCCGGGGTCGGCGCCGGCTGATTCGGGGCCTACGCGCAGGACGCCCGCGGCGTCGAAGCGGGCTAACGAGCCTCCGCCTGCGCCTACCGTGTGAATGTCGAGCATGGGGACGCCGATGGGGAGTCCGGCGATTTCTGCTTGGCTGGCGGTGGTGATGGCGCCTTCGACCAGGGAGACGTCGGTGGAGGTGCCTCCCATGTCGAAGGCGATGATGCGTTCGATGCCGCTACGGCGGGCGGTGGCGGCGGCGCCGACTACGCCCCCGGCGGGGCCGGAGAGGACGGTGCGGACCGGTTCGTTGGCGGCGGAAGAGAGCGCGGTGATCCCGCCGCTGGATTGCATTACGAAGATTCGGGGAGCCACAGGGGCTGAAGCCCCGTTCTTGTGGAGCCTTTTCGCGGCGCTAAAGCGCCGCTCTTCCATCAAGTTCCGAAAGCGGGTTTGAAGATTTTCCAGGTAACGCTGCATTACTGGTTGGAGGTAGGCGTTGATTAGTACGGTTGAGGTGCGTTCGTGTTCGCGGAATTCGGGGAGGATTTGGTGGGCGATGGAGAGCGGGACGCCTAACGGCTTCAGGGCTTCCGCGATTGCTTGCTCGTTTTTCGGATTTGCGAAACAGAAAAGTAAGGAGATCGCGACCGACTCTGGATGTTTTGCTCCTGCCTGGGAGACTAGCGATTTCAAATCTGCGGGCGAAGGCGAGATCAGGATATCGCCGTCGCTGGCGGTGCGTTCTTCTATGCCGAAGCGGAGATCGGCGGGGACCAGGGGCTCGACGCGGTCGAAGAAGAAATCGTAGAGCTTGGGGCGGGCCTGGCGGCCGATCTCGATGGCGTCTTCGAAACCGGCGGTGGTGACTAAGGCGGTGCGGGCACCTTTGCGTTCTAACAACGTGTTTGTACCGACTGTGGTGCCGTGCAGGATTACAAGCTCACCTTCGTGATTGATTTTGCGGAGGGCTTCGACGATGGCTTGGGAGGGGTCGGCTGGAGTGGAGAAGACTTTCAGCATGCGCAGCCGCTTGGTGGCGTCGATCCAGACACAGTCGGTGAAGGTGCCGCCGGTATCGATGGCTACGCGGAGGGGTTGATGGCGGCGGGGCATGGGCTTGAATTCGGAGGTTTAGGGTAACATTTGCGGCTATGAGATACGCATTTCTTGTCGAGACGTACGAGACGGAACGAGTGAAGGTGGTGAGCGTGTGGAGTGAGTTCCGGGATGGGGATCTTGCGGTGCGGCCCCGGGAGGGCGATCCACGAGGGCGCAGCGTCCATGAACAGATGGTGCATCAGTGCGTGGGCGAAGACCTTTGGTTCCGCATTATGCTGGGGATTGATGTGGGCGCGCCTCCGCTGCCGAAGGTGGAGACGCGGATGGAGTTCATGAAGCAGTATGCTGAGGACAGCGCGAAACGTTTGGCGGTATTGCAGGAAAAAGATGAGGCGTGGTGGGAAGAGAACGTTAAGTTTTTCGATGTGCCGCGATCGCGGGCTTGGGTGATGACGCGGCGAATGACGCATACGGCGCATCATCGGGGGCAGTTGATGGCGATGCTGCGGATGCTGGGACGCGAGGTGCATAGCAATTACGGGCCGACTGCGGATACGGGTGGGTTGATGGTGAATCGTGCGCCGACTATTTATGCGTATTCGAGTCTGGAGGCGCTGTTTGCGGGGGAAAGTGCTGGAGGTGCGAAGGCTGTGCTGCCGCGGTCCGAAGGGAAGGTTGTGACGGAAAGACCAGACTAGGGTGAAGATCCCGCTTCAGGTTTTTCTGGCGATAAGGAAATCCAATAGGGGAATCAAGTGAGGAGTAGTGCCGTCCCTGAAGGGACTTGGTTCTCTCTCGTCTGCTCCCCCGCACTTACCTGCGGGGCTAATGAATGCCGTCGCTTCGCGACTGAGCGCCTATCCCTTTGTGGTGAAGGCTAGGGTCAGCAGCGTTTTTTGTTCTACCTCGTGCGCCTTTGCGCTGCCGGTTGCCGGGCTCGCGCTCGAACTGCGCTTTACTGACATCACGTGGCGGTTGCCGGCTATGCGCTGGAGGCGCGGGAGCATGTTGAATAACGCTCCCATGTTGGCGGGCTCTTCTTGCACCCAGACTATGTCGCCGCTTTCGCCGTGGCGGGCGAATTCGGCTTTGAGCTCTTGTTCTGGGAAGGGATATAGTTGTTCCAGAAACACGATTGCCGTCGAGTTGTCTTTTCTCTTCTTGCGCTCGGCCTGGAGTTCGTGACCTATCTTTCCCGTGCAGACCAGGATGCGGTCGGCTTCTCCGATTTCGGTGTCGGGGAGTACGTTCTGGAAATTCTTTTGGGTGAAATCCGCGATGGACGAGGACGCGTCGGGATGGCGGAGCATACTTTTCGGGGTGAAGACCACCAGCGGTTTGCGCCAGTGGCGTAGGGCTTGACGGCGGAGAAGATGAAAATACTGCGCGGCGTTTGATGGTTGGGCGATCTGGATGTTGTGTTTCGCCGCTAGCTGAAGGAAGCGCTCGATGCGGGCGCTGGAGTGTTCGGGCCCCTGGCCTTCGTAGCCGTGGGGGAGAAGCAGGACCAGGCCGGAGAGCAGATTCCATTTGGCTTCGCCGGCGGAAATGAATTGGTCGATGATGGCCTGGGCTACGTTTACGAAGTCGCCGAACTGGGCTTCCCAGAGGACCAGAGCTTCGGGATAATCGCGGCTGTAGCCGTATTCGAAGCCGAGGACACCTGGTTCCGAAAGTGTTGAGTTATGGATTCCGCAGTGAGCCTGGCCAGATGCGATGTTTTCGAGCGGGAC
>Ga0206878_10073_pt1 | contig 41237 bp, 38 predicted proteins | sample Alteio_BWOrgCont_8_FD_152621 | JGI IMG/M metagenome (GOLD analysis project Ga0206878, IMG submission 152621) | Enriched cells from forest soil in Barre Woods Harvard Forest LTER site, Petersham, Massachusetts, United States -... | ecosystem: Environmental > Terrestrial > Soil > Temperate forest >... | reverse complement strand
TAAACGGCAACAGCCAGCAGGAACAGAGGAACATAAGAAACACCAAGGATAGCCAACGTTTTCCAGCGTTTATAAAAAAGCAGCCGGAGGCCTTGATATATTCCGCAGCCCGCCGCGACAAGGAAGCCCGAAAAATGGGTGGCGCAAGCGAACCAGATCAGCGCGACAAACGCGGCCAGATCGCGAAATTTCTGTTCCTGCAGATAACGCGCAAAATAAAACAATGCCCAGGCAAGGAAGGCCATAAAAAAGGCGTAATTGCGCAAAGTAAGAGATGTAGCCACGGCGATGGGAGAGAATGCCAGGCAAAAAACACAGAACACCCCTAAATAGGGCCCACGCAACTGGCGGCCAAACTGATAGATTCCGGCAATCGCCATCATTGCGGCGCTGGAGCAGAGCAGGCGCTGCGCAGAATAGCTGGGCGTCAGCATCAGCAGATAATGCCTGAGCAGCCACACAAGCGGGGGATGCTCTTCTGCAAGCGAGCGCCGCAGCACCTCAAGCAGGGAGCGGCCCTTGGCGATGCTGAGGAACTGCATCTCATCCATATTGTATTGATAGTGCCATATCCCGAAAACCCGCAGAAACAGGCCTCCCAGAACGATACACCACAGGATGCAATGGAAAGAATCACGCGCCTTTGCGGAAGAAAAAACCATGCCGTTTTACTCTCTAAGCCTTGCGATACGCGGCCTCAATACTATCCAATATCACCCTCAAAAACCCCTATAAAATAACCATAAAAAAGGCCGTTGACATTCGACTAACCCCTCTTTATATATACCGTCCCTTCGAAAGAAGACGCGCCCTTTTTTTGTGTTTGAAAAAACGCCGGAAACTGCAGCGCTGCAGATTGAAATTGTGAATAGGTTTTTCTGATAAAACCCTTAATTTTTAGAAGGGTTTTGTGCAGAGAGTCGTTGTGATGACTTCTCTTTGTACGAAACAATAAAAATTCTAATTTTTGAGAGTTGATGCTGAATAAAGGTGCCATTTAACTCTTTTTCATGCAGAGCGTCTTTTTCGTTCTGCATGCGACGAGATCTAATGAGTGTCTTGGATTTACGGTTTTATTCATAGGACCGTAAACGTATTAAATATGAAAAGAGCAATTGATGGATGCCTTGGCGATAGAAGGCGATGAAGGACGTGTTAGGCTGCGATAAGCTGCGGGGAGTTGCCAAAGAACTTTGATCCGCGGATGTCCGAATGGGGCAACCCACCTTTATATCTGTTTTCAGTTATTCGTGAATTCGCAAGTTTTTGCGGGTAACGAATAACAGATATAGTTAAAAGGTATTTAAACCTGAATACATAGGGTTTAAAAGCGAACCTGGGGAACTGAAATATCTAAGTACCCAGAGGAAAGGAAATCACAGAGACTCCCTTAGTAGTGACGAGCGAACGGGGACTAGGCCAGCGGTTACAGTGTAAGAACGGGAATAATTTGGAAAATTTAGCCATAGTGGGTGATAGCCCCGTACCGGTAGAAAACATTGTAATCCTCGAGTAGGGCGGGACACGTGCAATCCTGTCTGAACATGGGGAGACCACTCTCCAAGCCTAAGTACTCTCTATCGACCGATAGTGAACAAGTACCGTGAGGGAAAGGTGAAAAGCACCCCGACGAGGGGAATGAAATAGTATCTGAAATCGATTGCTTACAAGCAGTTGGAGCACCGTAAGGTGTGACAGCGTACCTCTTGTATAATGGGTCAGCGACTTAATGTGTCTAGCAAGCTTAAGCCGATAGGTGGAGGCGTAGCGAAAGCGAGTCTGAATAGGGCGAATAAGTTAGACGTATTAGACCCGAAACCTAGTGATCTAGTCATGGTCAGGTTGAAGGTAGGGTAACACCTGCTGGAGGACCGAACCCACGCCCGTTGAAAAGGTCGGGGATGAACTGTGATTAGGGGTGAAAGGCCAATCAAACTGGGAAATAGCTGGTTCTCCGCGAAAACTATTTAGGTAGTGCGTCGAGCGAATATCATCGGGGGTAGAGCACTGGATGGGCTAGGGGGTCCCAAAGACTTACCAAACCTAACCAAACTCCGAATACCGATGAATACTACTCGGCAGACAGACAGTGAATGCTAACGTCCATTGTCGAAAGGGAAACAACCCAGACCTACAGCTAAGGCCCCCAAAGTGGTGGTTAAGTTTGAAAGGATGTAGAGACGCCATAACAACCAGGAGGTTGGCTTAGAAGCAGCCATCCTTTAAAGAAAGCGTAACAGCTCACTGGTCTAATCAAGCGTTTCCGCGCCGAAAATGTATCGGGGATTAAACCACCCGCCGAAGCTTAGGATTTACTAATAGTTCGTCTATCAGTAAGTGGTAGCGGAGCGTTCTCTAAGCCTGCGAAGGTGTACCGTGAGGTATGCTGGAGGCATGAGAAGTGCGAATGCTGACATGAGTAACGACAAACAGAGTGAAAAACTCTGTCGCCGAAATTCCAAGGGTTCCTGCGTAAAGTTAATCTGCGCAGGGTTAGCCGGTCCCTAAGGTGAGGCCGAAAGGCGTAATCGATGGGAATCACGTTAATATTCGTGAGCCATGTGGAAGTGACGGATTGCGTATATTGTTCCGACTTATTGGATTGTCGGGGCGATGAAGCAGTCCCAGGAAATAACTCCACTATAGACCGTACCCTAAACCGACACAGGTGGAATGGTAGAGTATACCAAGGCGCTTGAGAGAACGATGCTGAAGGAACTAGGCAAATTGCCCTCGTAACTTCGGAAGAAGAGGGGCCCCATAATACGCAAGTATCTTGGGGCGGCACAGGCTAGGGGGTAGCGACTGTTTATTAAAAACACAGGGCTCTGCGAAATCCATAAGATGACGTATAGGGTCTGACGCCTGCCCGGTGCTGGAAGGTTAAAGAGAGAAGTGCAAGCTTTGAACTGAAGCCCCAGTAAACGGCGGCCGTAACTATAACGGTCCTAAGGTAGCGAAATTCCTTGTCGGGTAAGTTCCGACCCGCACGAATGGCGTAACGACTTCCCCACTGTCTCCAGCGTCGACTCAGTGAAATTGAATTCTCCGTGAAGATGCGGAGTTCCCGCGGTTAGACGGAAAGACCCCGTGCACCTTTACTACAACTTTGCAGTGGTATTAGGCGTCGCATGTGTAGGATAGGTGGGAGACTTTGAAGCCTTGGCGCCAGCTGAGGTGGAGTCACCCGTGAAATACCACCCTTGTGATGCTTGATATCTAACTACGCGCCGTAAACCGGCGTTAGGACCCTGCATGGTGGGTAGTTTGACTGGGGCGGTCGCCTCCCAAATCGTAACGGAGGCGCGCGATGGTAAGCTCAGGATGGTCGGAAATCATCCTTTAGAGTGCAATGGCATAAGCTTGCCTGACTGCGAGACATACAAGTCGAGCAGATACGAAAGTAGGTCATAGTGATCCGGTGGTTCCTTGTGGAAGGGCCATCGCTCAACGGATAAAAGGTACGCCGGGGATAACAGGCTGATGATTCCCAAGAGTCCATATCGACGGAATCGTTTGGCACCTCGATGTCGGCTCATCACATCCTGGGGCTGGAGAAGGTCCCAAGGGTATGGCTGTTCGCCATTTAAAGTGGTACGTGAGCTGGGTTTAGAACGTCGTGAGACAGTTCGGTCCCTATCTGCCGTGGGTGTAGGAAAATTGAGAGGATCTGACCTTAGTACGAGAGGACCGGGTTGGACGTACCTCTGGTGTACCTGTTGTGGCGCCAGCCGCATCGCAGGGTAGCTATGTACGGAAGGGATAAACGCTGAAAGCATCTAAGCGTGAAACCCGCCTCAAAACAAGTTTTCCCCATTAGAGCCGTGGTAGACTACCACGTTGATAGGACGCAGGTGTAAATGCCGCAAGGCATGTGCCGAGCGTTACTAATAGCTCGATTGATTTAATATTCGCCGAGACACTCATTCCCGTCGCATGTAGTGCGAAAGAGATGAATGTTACATTTTAAATGCATCATTTCAGAAAAACCTATTTCACATACGTGAATAAGAGAGCCGGCTTACATGGCTTGGTGGTTATTGCGAGTGGGTAACACACGTTCCCATCCCGAACACGACCGTGAAAACGCTCCGCGCCGATGGTACTATGACTTAAGTCATGGGAGAGTAGGTCGCTGCCAAGCCTTCTAAGCCGGCTTTTTTATTTACAAAATTAAAGGCCCAGAGTGAAAACTCTGGGCCTTTGTGCATTCAGCTATGTGCGGAACATCAGCGCGGCGGCAGCTTGCTGTCTGGCGCATTGGTGCCATTATTCACGCGTGGCGTGGGAAGATGTGCTTTGATGCCCTCACCCGTTCTATTTGCGCCGGTTTCGATTCCTTTTCTGGTCTTGTCAAAACCAGTTTTAATGCCGCCGGTTATGCCGTCCAGTAATCCATGCTTTTTCTCGGGCGGCGGCGGTGCATCGTGAGGTGTGTTATCCGGATGCTGCTGCCTGTGCTCGGTAACAATGCGAATATTTTCTTGGCGCTCATTTGCGTGATGAGCAAAGAAATCGCCCAAATGCACGTCCACCACTACCCCCGGTGCGGGCGGTGCGGCAACAACGAAACCGCCATTGAAACTAAAGCCCATGGCCGCGCCGGCGGAGAATTCGGCAAATCCGCCGCTGGCATTGCGCGTAAAACAGCGATCGGGCGCCACTTGTACGTCGGCGGCAAGCGGAAGATACTGACCACCTTCCTGATAATACAGCACATTGGAGGGATAGGGCGAGGCGGGGACGTTGATGATCAAAGGATCTCCCTGACTGGGTGCCGGCGGAATTACCTCACCCGGCTGCATACCGTTCGCACTAAAAAGCTTACCCGTAAGATCATAGGTAAGGTACTGCTCCACGGTTTTGCCATCCGCTCCTAACAGGGCGCGTGCGCTACCCTTGGGGCCGAAGAGATCCTGCTCAACGACCCTGGTACCGGTCGGATCCATAATATCGCGCTTGTAAATGGCAAGAGTGCCGGGGTCCGTCCAGTTGCGTCGCACCGTCACCGGTGCTCCGTTCGGCCCTGCCACCAAATCATTCTGCAAGACTTTACCGCCTACCCCGCCATTGGCAGCGATCAAAAAATAATTCTGCTGAATGACGGCAATGCCACCTGGGCCCGCCACCGTAGTATCAGACTCATAAAATTTGCCGTTAGGGGCGTCTACGAGCCTCGGTGCTTCGGCAGGAACCATAATGGCGCCAGGAGCGAACCCGGCGGGACCGGCAGCTGTAGTTGCCTGGAATCTGAAATGTGCCTGCACTTCGGGCGTGGGGATGACAATCGGCTCAACATGCACGTTTATTTTAAACGCTTGAGCGTTAACTTCGTGACCTGCGAACAATGTGCCTGCTGCGACAATACCCGCAGTGGCTTGTTGTGCCCGTTTTTTTGCGTCATCAAAGTTCATAAAATTCCCCTGTAAATGAGTAAGATGTATCGGAGGGATACTATGACAGACATTCGTTACGAAATGATGAAACAGCGATGACAATCGTGTGAAAATCGTCAAATATTCCGGGCCGGTACAGGCAGTTTTTGCTTATTGATCAATAGAAAAGGCAATGCTATCGTCCAGTGATGCTAACGCAGGAAGAATTTAACCGCGAATTCCAGGCGATTTCAGCCGCGCTCGAGAAGCGCAGGCGGTTCTTTCTGACCCTCTTTTATCTTTGCGCCCTTGCTGCTGTCCTGCTGCTCTGCAGTGCGGTTTTTTATCCAAGTGTGCCGCTGCTTGCTATTGATCGTCTGGCGGGCATCACCGCACCGCTTAAACGCAGTGACATCGAATCTTTCCGAATATTTATTTTCTTTTTCTGCGTCTATCTGGTGCTGGCCCCGATTTTTAAATATCGCGGCAGTAATAGCAGCGCCGGCCTGAAAGCGACGCTGAATGCGAAATTTTCACTCAAGGATGAGGCCTATTCCAGGCTTTTCAAATTGTTCGGCGGTTTTCAATTTGCGCCCCATGGCGGAGTGTCGTTGGTGGATATTCGCAATTGCACGCTGCTTGCCGAGCATCAGGTCTATTTTCCTGAGGATTACATCGTCGGGGAATGCAACGAAATGGCGGTCAGGCTGTGTGATGCCAATGTCGTACGGGTGAAAGACCATAAACGCACGTCTTTGTTTAAGGGCTTGATTATCGTATGTGATATTTCGCAGATTTCCGTGAAATTGCGCAAGAATTTCAGTGGCCGCACGGCGCTCATCAGCGATCCGCAGAAAAACATCGCTGCCATTAAAGAACGTTATATAGGCATGAAGAAATTTACCCCGCCGGGTACATTCGAATCTGTGCTTGCTGGTTATACGACCGATGCCGAAGAAGCCAGAAAAATTATCACCTCTGCGCTTCTGGAAGGGATCGAGCGGTTTGCCCGGCAAGCGCAAGGACTCAAACAGCAACGTGAATATTGGGACGACAAAGTTGCTTACGCCACACTGGCCCTGGGCTCGTATCTGAAGGAGAAATACATCTCCTTTGTTGGCAAGGCTGAACTGCCTGCTGAGCGTGAGTATGACGAGAAATATGACACCGGCCTTGATCTCACAAAAGGCGATCCGCTCGATATGTCTGATGGTGGCCTCAATAAAATATTTGAACTCGAATATTATGATGATAAATTTATTTTCACTATTCCCTGTCCTTATGATCTCTTTGAAACGAGTTCCATTTTTCAGCCGGCGCTCAATAGCGAGGATGCCAGCTTTTTATATGAGCTGATGCAATGCCTGGATGGGGTCACCAGTTATCTTAACCGGATTCAATGAGGAATATATGAAAGCGCTCGTACTCATCACCGCACTGTTTCTGCTTGCCGCCTGCAACACCTTTGAGGGAATGGGCAAAGATCTCCAGGCAGCAGGTCGCGACCTTACCAATGCTGCCGATGATAACAAGGACAAGTCCGCACAGCCTCAGCCGCAACCGGTGCAACAGCCCGCGCAACAATCTCCCTATTAATTTTCCCGACGTTTCTGATTCCTGATACTATTTCAGCAGGAATACGTCCACGCGGTCGCCTGGACCGCCTTCATTCTTATTGCCCAGCGCTTTGACATTCACGCGCTCGATATCAATACCCTTAGTGGTCGTGAGGTAATTGCGTATGGCAATGCCGCGTGCCAAGGAGACGCGTTTGGGATAAATGCCGCTGGCTTCCGGACCGCTGGCATACGCCATAATCGTTACGCGTGCATTGGGATTGTCGTTAAGTGATTTAGCAAGCGCATCAAGCTGTGTGGTCTGGCTGAGCGGCACTGCCGTTTCCGTTTCATTAAACGTAATACGCAGATCGGGTGCAGGGCTGCCTGGCTTTGCATTGTCTGCTGCTTCGGCTGGCGACGTGGCCGGTGCAGTCGCTGGCGTGGCTGGCAGTTCCTTTGACGGCTCTTTGGATGCTTCGGGCGCTGGCGTAGGCAAGGGCGGCAATTCCTGAGGTTTACTTACAGGAGTTGCAGGCGCAACCGCAGGAGCAGGCAAGGGTGGCAGGTCAAGCGACTTGCTGGTATCCGTTGTTGGCGGTGTGGGTATGGGTGGCGGCAATTCGGCCGAGGCCACTTTAGAATTTTCGGTTTCCTTTTTCACACTATCGTCACCGGTAAGCGCGGTGAGCGACGGCAGTTTTTTGGATTCAGCCTGAGCGGGGGCCGGCTTTTCCGGAGTTTTTTCCAAATCAGAAAGGGGTGGCAATGCCGGTATTGCCGGGGCGGCTGGCGGCAACGGCGGCAGAGTGGGCGGCGCTGAAGGAGCAGGCGCGGATGTGGCGACAACCGGCAGCTCTTTCTTGGGCATTTCAGGCGGCAATGCGGGTGCCTCAGGCGCCTTGGCTGCTTGAGGTATCGATGGCAGGGGCGGAAGTGCCGGCGGCAATTCAGGCGATTTCGGCGCTTCAGCTGCAGGCGGTATTACCGGCGTCGGCGGGAGCGCTGCGATCTCGACCGGTTTGCTTTCTGCTTTGGGCGGCTGTGGCAGTTCAGGGGACTTTGGCGCTTCGGGTACGGGCAGTGAAGCAGGTGCCGGCGGTAACGGCAATGCTTCTGCAGACTTTGCTTCTACGGGCGCAGCATCGATTTTCGGCTCCGGCAGTACTGCCTCGTCTTTGGGCGGAGTGGGAAGCTCAGATGGTTTTACGGCGTCCGGCGCGGACAGTGGCGGCAAAGCAGGCGGTGCCGGTGGTAATGCAGCAGCAGACTCAATGGGCTTGGAGGGGGTTTTGAGTTCTTCTTTGGCCAATGGAGTAGGCGGTATTGCTGAGGGCAATGGCGGCGGTGTCACAGAGGGAATTTCCGGCAACGCTGCCATTTCTTTTGGCGCAGGCGCTGCCTTGGTCAGATCGGCCGGCGGAGTGACGATAGAGATTCCCGGCGGCAGATCGCTCGTCTGTATTTCTGGTTTAGGTTCGGCATGTTCAGCAGGAGGCGGCGGTGAAAGCGGCGGCGGAACTATCTCGGCTGCTCCGGGTGGTGCAATATGCATGGTTTCTTTGGGCGTAGCGGGTGCCGGCGGCGCTTGGGCAACGTCCACAGGTTTTGGCGTTTGCGTTTTCTCTGCCGGCGGCGTTGGAGAATTCTGCCCAATCGGTTTGGGATTCAACTCAGGCACGCGCCGTGGTTGCTCGGAAAGTTTTTTGGGTTTGGAAGAATCGCTGCCAAGAAATTCCGAAAATTGATCGCCGACACTAGCAAGCACCCCTTCTTCATGCGCGGGTGGCGTCTTAGTTTCAGCGGGTTGCGCTGCCATGGGCGTATGCTCGGCTGGAGGTGCCGTGGCCGATTTTGGAGCGCGCTTGGGCAACGGCTCGATAGAAGCAGTCGGGCCGGGTAGGGGAGCAGCTGGCGGTTCAATGGCGGGTGGCTTGGAGTCTGTTTTGGTTTCTTTAGGCGGCGGCATGAGATCAATGGGCGGCATCACAGAAGCAGGCGTCTGAGCTTCAGGAAATTCTTTTGCCGGCGCAGCAGCGGGTGGTGGCGGTGCCACGGGCGGCGCAATCGGCGGTAACGGTGCCAGCTTTTCCGGCATAACAGGCGGAAGCGGCGGCGGTGTAAATGAAGGAGACTGTTCAGGTTTTACTGCAGGCTTAAGGGGTTCCGGTGCCGGTGGAATTTCGGTCGGCAGAGGCATAGATGGCGGCGGGACGACTGCAGAAGGGGCGATCGGCGGCAGCGGTTCAAGCGGAGCCAGAGGTTTTACAGGTTCGATGGCCGGTGGAGCCTGAAGCGGCAGGGGCGCGGGCGCTATGGGCGGCGGTGGTGCCACGGGGGGTAGTTCTACTATAGGTGTGGCAGGAGCAGGAGGTGCAACCGGAGCGGGCGGCGGCGGAGCGATGTCCTGCGCCATTTCAGTTGGTGCTGGTTTAGCTTTGGGCTCTTTTTTGGCGCGAATCTTTACTTCCGGCGCCATCTCGACTGCAGGTGCTGGTTTGGCCTCGGCTGGCGGTGGCGGCAGAATCGGTGCCGGCGGAATATTGGCTATTGCAGGCGCCAGAGGCAGCGGCGGATGCGCTGGCGGCGGTAATTCGACGACCGGTGCCGGCATGGCAGCAGCAGGAATTTCCGGTGAGGGCGGAGGCGGAGGGGGTGGTGTTTGCGGGACGAGCTCGGGAGCGTTGATTGCCGGTGATGTGGGGACCGGTTGCGGCGGCGTTTCTATCTGCGCAACTTGTTTTGGCGCGGCTGGCGGCTTTGCATGGGCGACGTGTTTTTTCTTCGGCTGCGGTTTGGGTTCCTGCGCAGCTATCTGGCGTTCAGTTTGTTCTTCGGCCGCCGCAACAGGTGCAGGCGCAGCGCTGGGTGCGGAAAAAGGCGAAGAAGTGGAGGGCGCCACCGCCGGAGTATTTTTGAGTTTGCTTAGTACTTCGAGGTGAATTTCAATGCTCGGCGTATTCTGCGCGCGCGGATCGTACGCCATTGCAGAAAATGCCGTATAAGAAACTGCCATTGCGCTTAAAAACGCTATGGATGTACGCCGCCCGAACAACATCGATAAGTCCCTGTTTGGAGACTTGAATCTAAGAGCCGCAGTGATGAATATCAAGAAGGAAATCGTTAGGCAGCAGCAAGGCAAGAAGCCAGTTTGCTGTGGATATGGGTGTTGGAAACGAGCAACAGTTTCTTATCGCCCTCCATGCGTTCGGTAATGCTACCGCCAGCTTCACGCACTAATAGCCTGCCTGCGGCAATATCCCAGTGCTTAAAAGACACATAGCAGGCAGCATCGTAACGTCCGGCGGCGACATAGGCCAAATCGAGGGCTGTCGAACCGGTAACGCGGTGAATAAGAGGGTGTGCGCCCAAGGCTTTATGTACCCGCAGCGCATAAAGATCAGATGAGGGATTGAAGGTGGCGAGCATGCAGGCATCAATTTCGGAACGCCCCGACACCATCAGGCGTTGACCGTTCACGGCCGCGCCCTGATAAAGTTCCGCTTCAAACATTTCATTAGTGATGGGATCGTAAATCACGCCCGCTTGTGTCTCAAACGATCCGTTGGCGATTTTTTTCTCGTAAGCAATGGCAACGCAGAAATAGGGCACGGCATGGATAAAGTTGCTGGTACCGTCAATGGGATCAATCACAAAACGCTGGGTTGCATCGTCTCCCGGCACGTCGCCGCTTTCTTCCATCAGGAAACTATAGCCGGGCCGTGCTTTGGCAAGTTCGGTATGCAGAATTTTTTCTGCGCGGCGGTCGGCATTGGTGGCAAAATCCGAAATGCCTTTGCGTGACACCTGCAGTTTGCCAAGCTCTCCGAAATCGCGCAGAATCGCCTTGCCGGCCTTGGTGGCGGCGGCGGTCATCACGTTAAGGAGGGCGGAGCGTTTCATTATTTCGCCCGTTCGACGTAGCTCGCATCTGCGGTGTTGACGACGATGCGTGTGCCCGATTCAATAAACGGCGGCACCATCACGCGCACGCCGTTGGAGAGCATTGCCGGCTTATAGGAGGAAGCGGCGGTTTGTCCGCGCACCACCGGTTCGGTCTCGACAATCTCCATAATCACCGATCCCGGAAGCGCCACACTTAACGCTTCGCCCTCATAGGATTCGATCGTCACATTCATATTTTCCTGAAGAAATTTGATGGCGTCGCCGACCAGTTCCTTGTTCATGTGGATCTGTTCATAATTCTCGTTGTCCATGAACACCAGCATTTCGCCTTCATCGTAGAGATACTGATATTGTTTTTGATCGAGCTGGACGCGTTCGACTTTCTCGTCCGAGCTGAAACGGTAATTGGTTTTCGTGCCGGTTTTGATGTCTTTCATTTCGACCTGATTGAAAGAGCGCAGGTTGCCGGGCGTGCCGATCTTGATATTGCTGACCAGGACCAGTTTGCCGTTATATTCAAGTACCATTCCCGGGCGGATGGCGGAGCCGTCGATCTTCATAGCGTATTACCTTCTAAGAATTACGTTTTTTCGGCGCGGAACCTAGCAGATTGAGGCCTAAATGCAATGTATTTACGATATGTTAACATGCCCTGTGCTATCCTCTACAGAATGCTCAAAAATTTGCTCGATTATCAGCGTCTGCAACAGACCGATTTTACCGATCATAAAATCGCCACTGAACTCTGTGAAAAGGGGTTTTTTCGGGCACGTGCCAAGCCTAACGATTATTATTACATTGAAAAAACCGACCCCGCCGACCCAGGTGGTAACCATTACGAGCGCACGGGATGGAAGGTGCATATTTCGGTGGCAAGAGACGACGTGACCAAGGCCTGGGCGCGGATTGCGCCTTTGGCCATCAACGCCGGCATGGAAATCATCAAAGTAGCTTCGCCTGATTGGCTGGAAGAATTAAGCCACAAACCCGAAAGTCCACAGCATGGCAAAGCCATCGTGCTGTATGACACCAAAGATGCTAAAGTAGATTATCAATCGTTGTTACAATCCATCGAAGATACGCTTGCCACAAGCTGCCGGCCCTCGGTGGAAATCAAAGGCGATAAGCGCCTTCAAGGCAGTCGTTATCTTTCCTATGTCAATGATATGGACCCTCAAGGTCATTACATACGCGCAAAAGACCGTCAGCGATTTGCACCGCAGATGCAGCCCAATATTTACGAAAGACCAGACCTATTTGCCGATGTGCGCATAGTCCAGCGCCGTTGGATGGGCGGTGGCGAAAGCCTATCAAAGGGCTAGGTACGGCTCGCGCGTCAGGTATCCAGCATGCTTAATATATTCGGAAGACCCGGTAAACGTTGCGCCGGCAAGCGCGAGCGCCGCAAGATTTGGCGCCCCATCAACGACCATATGGCCGCTACGTTCGGTAAAATTGATGCCCAGACGCTCGAATTTTCCCGACAAATCGCGAAACAGTTCTTCGCGGATGCCTTCGGTGCTTTGCGGCGTGTGTAACGGGAGCTCGACCGTATCTTCTCTGGGGATTCTTTTGAATGTCGTGTGGCTGAATAATTCTGGCACAATGACTTTGCCGCCGCCTTCGCGGAATAAAGCGATGCCTGCATTTGTGCTGATTTTGAAGCCGTCGCAAGATTGGGAGATTTTTTTCCCGTCTTTGACGATTTCGGACGTGCGTGCCTGTATGGGTTCAATCAAAATACCGCGTTCGCCGAAATACTCGAAATACTCGCCGAAAAGAAATTTTGTCATGACGGACGTGAGCGCCGTGTCAAACAACAAGGCAACCTCCTGATGTTCGGGATGACTTTTGATCTGCGCCGGCAGTTCAATCAACATCACGCCTTCAAAGGGCTTGGGATCCTTGGACGCTTTGGGCTCATAGCGGGTGAAATACATCCTCTATTTTTAACGAAAGCTGCTTAAAGATAAGTTAATATTTTACAAAATTATCCACTGCGCCTAACGTAGAGCCATGTCTTCCCCGCCCGTTATCGGATTTACCCTCGATTATGAAACTACCGCTACGTATTCCAAATTGCCTTGGTATGCGCTGCGCGAGAATTATATGGGCTCGGTCAGTGCGCAGGGGGCCCTTGCCATCGCCTTGCCGCATGAGCCCGCTATGGCGCAGCAGTATCTCGATTTGATTGATGCACTGGTGGTGACCGGGGGAGCGTTTGATGTGCCGCCGGAACTTTACGGCGCCGCCAATGTCCATAAAACAGTGACGACCAAAGAGCGGCGCACGGCATTTGAACAAGCGATCCTCCGCGGCGCGCTGGAGCGCAAAAAACCGATTTTAGGCATTTGCGGCGGCGAGCAACTGCTCAATGTAGTGCTGGGTGGCACGCTGATTCAGCATATTCCCGACAGCGTCAAGAACGCGCTCGAGCACGAACAGAAAAATCCGCGCACGCAAGCCGGACATACGGTGCGTATTAAAGAGGGCACTTTGCTTGCGCGTATCACAGGCAAGAAAGAAATTGCCGTTAATAGCGCTCATCATCAAGCGGTCGCAACGACAGGGCCCGGTGTGGTGATCAATGCTATGGCACCCGACGGCGTCATCGAAGGCATTGAATATCCCGGACATCCGTTTTGTCTGGGTGTCGAATGGCATCCGGAGTATCATATCACTTCGGCTGACACCAAAATCTTCAAAGCGTTTGTGAGCGCATGCAGGCCTTAATGAGAATACGTTATGCGATGGCAGTTACGGCAATGTTATTTCCGCAGACGGCACTTGCCCGCCCGACGGTGATTGAGCTTTATACCTCACAGGGTTGCTCGGCCTGTCCCGCTGCGGATGCGATGATCAACGAGCTTGCGGTAGATCCTTCGATATTGCCCTTGTCGTTTCATGTGCATTACTGGGACTATATGGGTTGGAAGGATCCGTTTGCGTCTGAAGAAAATACAAGGCGTCAGACGGCCTATGAGCAGATGCTTGGCGAAAGCTCGGTATTCACGCCGCAAATGATCGTCGACGGCACCTATTCGGTGGCTGGCGCTGACCAGGCCAAGCTGAATGATGCGCTTGCCAAGGCCAAAAACAAAGTGACCGAAATTCCCGTCAGTATTGCGCCCGATGGCACCGGGCAGAATCTCACGATTGCCATTAATGCCGGCAGCAAAAGTTCCATTCCCAATGGCGCCGTCGCCTGGGAGGTGCATTTCAACCGCGGAGCCGTAACCCCGGTACTGGCGGGAGAAAATCAGGGAGCGACGCTGAGCAGTTTTAACAATGTGGCGCGCCTGGTGGCCATGCCGCTTACCACCGACAAGGAAAACCGCTACATGCTGCCGCTGACATTTCCCGAAGACGGAGTGGCGATACTCCTGCAGGAAGGTCCCGAAGGCCATGTCATCGGCGCAGCGGTATATATCAAGCCCGGCAGGGATTATCTTTAGTCGGATTCAGCATGACACATGCACAACGTTTCTGTCCGGTGTGGTGCTTTGCGGCCCTGATTGGGTACGCAGTCTTTCTGTTTGTCCCGCAAGTATTGAACGACGGCGATACCTATTTTCATATTGCGGCAGGGCAGTGGATACTTGACCATGGCGTGATTCCCCGTACGGATCCGTTTTCCTACACGTTTGCCGGTGCGCCATGGGTGGCGCATGAATGGCTTGCAGAAATTATCATGGCGCTGGCCTACCGCCTGGGCAGCTGGAACGGAGTGGTGATTCTGTTCGGGCTGAGCACCGCTCTCACTCTGGGAATGCTGGAACGATATCTGACGCGTTGGCTAACGCCACTTTCCGCTACCATCACTTTGATTCTTGCAGCAGCGTGTCTTAGTGGCAGTCTGCTTGCACGTCCGCACATGCTTGCGCTTCCCTTACTTGAAATCTGGACTGCCGGGCTGCTTATTGCGCGCGAGCGTGGACAGGCGCCGTCGTTTTTTCTGCTGCCGGTAATGCTGCTATGGGCCAATCTGCACGGCGGTTTTATTTTCGGCCTTGCTCTCATCGGCCCCTTTGCGCTTGAAGCAATGATAGCAGCCAAAACGCAATGGCCGCAGGCGCTGTGCCGCTGGGGGATCTTTGGCACGGCGGCGGTAGCAACGGCGATCGTGACGCCACAAGGCTGGCATGGACTGTTATTTCCGCTCCAGCTGATGGATATCAAACAGCTGCATGCCATGGTCGAATGGCAGCCGACGAATTTTTTAAAACTGCAACCGATCGACCTTGCGCTGATAGCATTGCTTTATATCGGCTTCACGCGCGGCATTCGTCTGCCGGCGATACGCCTGCTGGTGCTCACCGGCGTGCTGTATCTGGCATTGCAGTATGTTCGCTGCCAGATGCTCGCGAGCATAGTGGGGGCGTTGATGCTGGCCCAGCCTCTAGTCATTGCGCTGGGTGCCACCAGTACTAAAATACAAAAAGCAAAATACGAACTACCTATTATGGGCGGATTCGTCGTGCTTGTTGCGATGCTGACCGTGATTAGCCTTACTCATCCCATCGTGCGCACTGATGGCCCAACGTCTCCGGTGTCTGCTTTTGCGCATGTGCCTGAGGATCTGGCGGCAATGCCGGTGCTCAATGATCAGGCATTCGGCGCCTATCTGATTTTCAAAGGCGTGCGCCCGTTTATCGATGGTCGTATCGATATGTACGGCGATGCTTTTATGACGGAGTATCTTGAAATGATGCGGCCCGACCGTAAACGTCTTGAGCAGACGTTAAAGACACGCGATATACGCTGGGTCATGATTGCTGCCGATGCCCCCGCAACTGCAGTGATGGACAGGCTTGAAGGCTGGCACCGGCTCTACGGCGACACTACGGCCGTGGTATATGTGCGCAGCACTGCCAAGTAATGCATGTAACGAGCCACTCCCGCCAATGCATATTCAAGAGCCGTATTGAGTATTTCAAGAATAGGTTTTTTATCCCTATTATCTCTTTTTAAGAGAGCCCATGGGCGAATCGACCGTGATTAATATGTCACCAGAATTCCATGTTTATAGCGCATCCTGGAACATAAAGAATGCAGCGCCCACCATGCAGATGCCGGCATACAGATAATTCCGGCTCAACGGCTTATCCATATAGAAATGAGATGGTGCCCCGGGTCGGACTTGAACCGACACATCCTTGCGGATACAAGATTTTGAGTCTAGCGCGTCTACCAGTTCCACCACCGGGGCCCCAGGCGCGTTATATCGCGTGGCAGCGCCCGCGCAAAGCACAATTTCAGAGCAACAGCAACGCCCAGATAACCAGCGCATTGAGCAGTGCCAGCAACACCAGCGCGCTGCCGATATCCTTGGCGTGGCCCGAGAGCGGATGCGACTCGGTTGAAATACGGTCGATCGTGGTTTCGATTGCTGTATTAGCGAGTTCCGCCAGCAGGATAAGAAACAGCGAGCCGATGAGCATTGCGCGCCTCACAGCGTCGCCCGTAAGGTAAAATACCAGTGGCGAGAAGCATACAAAAAGCAGCACATCGAGACGGAACGCTTGCTGTGAGGCAAAGGCATAACGCAGGCCCTTGAGCGAATAGCCGAGTGCAAGTATTAAGCGGCGCATATCATGCCCAATGAAAAATGATCGGTGCGTCAATATCCGGATGCAGGCTTTTATGCACCGGGCAATGCTCAGCCGCATGCTGCAGGGCAGCGCGCGTTTTTTCATCGAGCTTCATCGGCACATTGACGGTGGCGGCAAGCCGGATGATGCGCCGCACCGGTGTGGTCTGCATCGTCTTTTCCACACGAACATGTGCGCCCTGCAAATTGACGCCGAGCGTGTTGGCGGCAAGGCCCATGACGGTAAGGATGCAAGAACCCAGCGCCGTGGCCATAAGGTCGGTGGGCGAGAAACTTTCACCCTTGCCGTGATTATCCCTGGGTGCATCGGTTACAAAAGACGCACCGGAAGGCTCGTGCAGGGCTTTGCAACGCAGTGTGCCCTCATAAACGATTTCAACTGCTACCATAGGATTCCTCCTTGAGAAGACAGACTATATCGTCACAGCCCGACAAAGCAATTGCTAGGCAAGGCCGTGGACTTTATGGTCACAGTGAAAATGCATATTGCCCTTTATCAGCCCGATATTCCGCAGAAACTTGGCAGCATACTGCGTCTTTGTGCCTGTCTTGGCGTGACGTGCCACATCATCGAGCCTTGTGGCTTTATCCTCGATGATAAGCGTTTAAAGCGCGTAGCGATGGATTATGCTGAGCAGGCGCATTATGTGCGTCACGTCTCATGGGAGCAATTTATCACATCTGCGCGCGGGCAGGCTGCGCGCATTGTACTGCTCACCACCAAGGCCCGGCACTCATGCTATGATTTTTCTTTTATGTCCTCGGATATACTTCTGTTGGGTCGCGAAAGTGCCGGTGTGCCGCAGAGCGTGGCGGAAGTTGCCGATGCAAGAATAGGCATACCGATGACACCACCCGCTCGCTCGCTTAATATCGCGCAGGCGGCATCGATGGCGCTCGGTGAGGCACTCAGGCAAACGCGTTGGAAATAAATTATGTTTTTGCTGACAGGGCGGCAGTAAATTCGCTGACAGCCTTTGCCGGGCCGCCCGGATGATCCCAGACCGAAGTGATAGCGGCAATAAAATCCGCGCCTGCAGCAATCAGCGGCGCACAGTTAGCAGGCGTGATGCCACCGATGGCCACACAGGGCACCGTGGTATTTTCTGACCACCAGGAGAGAATATCCGGTGTGGGTACACCCCATTTCTCGACTTTTTCCTGCGGTTTGGACGTCGTGGGATAAAACGCACCGAAGGCGACATAATCCGCGCCCTCTTCGGCGGCATCAATGGCCATATCCTTGGAGGCATGACAGCTCACACCTATCACTTTTTGAGCTCCTAAAATGTCGCGCGCCTTGCTGATTTTCATATCGTCCTGCCCTAAATGTACGCCGTCGGCACTGCAGGAGAGAGCCAGATCGGCGCGGTCATTGAGAATGAAGGCGATGTCATGGGCGCGGCATAGCGGCAGGATTTCCCGAGCCGCTTCAAGGATTTCGCCGTCGCTTGCGTCTTTGAGCCGCAATTGAAAAGCCTGCACAGCCCCGCCAGCGAAGGCTGCCTGCGCCTTTGGCAGGAAAGCGCCCAGCGTTATACGTGGTGGCGAGATGAGATAAATTGAACAGGCGGGCATGCAAGAAAACTGCTTGATTTCAGGGGGCAGTCGCAGGTAAATACATCCCTCACATTAGTCAAGGAGTAAGTCATGGTCATTGCTGCAAATCTTGGTTTCCCACGTATCGGCGTCCACCGCGATCTCAAAAAGGCGCTGGAGAGCTACTGGAAAGGCGAGATGACCGAACATACGCTGAAGGACGTCGCCAAGGAATTGCGCAAGACGCATTGGACAATGCAGCATCGCGCCGGCATTAAGCACGTGCCGTCGGGCGATTTCTCGTTTTACGATCAGGTACTCGATACCATCGCCATGGTGGGCGCCGTTCCCGAACGTTATGGCTTCAAAGGCGAAAAGGTCGATCTGGCCACCTATTTTGCCATGGCGCGCGGTGTGCAGAATAAAAAAGATCAGGCCGATGCCCCGGCGATGGAAATGACCAAGTGGTTCGACACCAACTACCATTACATTGTGCCGGAATTCTCCGCTGGCCAGAAATTTGCTCTCGCGTCCGACAAGATTTTTGAGGAATTCAAGGAAGCCAAGCTGCAGGGATTGCACACGCGCCCGGTGCTGCTTGGGCCGATTTCATTCCTGCAGCTGGGCAAAATGAAAGGCGAAGCAAAGTCTGCAATTTCGCTGCTGCCCGAACTGCTTCCTGTATATGAACGCGTCCTCAAGCAGCTTGCCGCACTGGGCGCTGACTGGGTGCAGATTGATGAACCCTGTCTGGTGCTCGACCTGCCGGCAAACGTTCGCGACGCCTACAAGCCGACCTACGAAGCGCTCGCCGCCGCCGCGCCGGCATTGCACATCATGTTGGCCACGTACTTTGGTGATCTGCGTGACAATCTTGAGACCGCAGTAGCCCTCCCCACGGCCGGTCTGCATATCGATCTCGTGCGTGCACCTGAACAGCTCGACAAGGTGCTTGCCAAGTTCCCGGCCAAGAAAAGCCTGTCGCTGGGCGTGGTCAACGGCCGCAATATCTGGCGTGCTGATCTCGATATAGCGGTAAAGCTCGTTGAAAAAGCTGCGGGTAAACTCGGATCGGAATGGGTGCAGGTTGCACCGTCCTGTTCGCTGTTGCATACGCCGGTGGATCTCGACATCGAAGACAAGCTCGACGCTGAACTCAAGGGCTGGCTTGCATTCTCCAAGCAGAAACTGGCCGAAGTCGCCGTCATCACCAAAGCGGTGAGCGAAGGCCAGGCGGCCGTGAAGAGCGAACTCGAAGCTGCCCGCAAGGCGCAGGAAAGCCGCAAGGCCTCGCCGCGTATCCATAATCCCAAAGTCAAAGATCGCGTGGCCAAGATCGATGCATCGATGAAGAACCGCAAGAGCGCATTTAAGGCCCGCATCAAGAAACAGCAGGAAGCGTTGAGCTTGCCGCTGTTGCCCACCACGACCATCGGCTCTTTCCCGCAAACCGCCGAAGTGCGTGAGGCGCGGGCGAGTTTCAAGGCCGGCAAAAGCGACGCCGCGACGTACAACAAGTTCCTCAAGGAAGAAACCGCGCGCTGCATCAAGTATCAGGAAGAAATCAATATCGATGTGCTCGTGCACGGCGAATTCGAACGCAACGACATGGTCGAATATTTCGGCGAACAGCTCTCCGGTTTCACCTTCACCAAGAATGCCTGGGTGCAGAGCTATGGCGCTCGTTGCGTGAAGCCGCCGATCATTTTCGGTGACGTGACGCGCGAAAAGCCGATGACGGTCGAATGGTCGACATATTCGCAGTCGCTCACCAAGCGCCACATGAAGGGCATGCTCACGGGCCCCGTGACCATCCTGCAGTGGTCGTTCGTGCGCGATGACCAGCCGCGCTCCGAGACCTGCCGCCAGATCGCCCTTGCCATTCGCGATGAAGTAGCTGATCTCGAAAAAGCCGGCATCAAGATCATCCAGATCGACGAAGCCGCTATCCGCGAAGGCCTGCCGCTGCGGCGCGCCGACTGGAAAGCGTATCTCGACTGGGCAGTGGAATCGTTCCGCATCACCGCTTCGGTGGCCAAGGACGAAACCCAGATCCATACCCATATGTGCTACTCGGAATTCAATGACATCATCGCCGCCATCGCCGACATGGATGCCGACGTGATTTCGATTGAAACTTCGCGTTCGCAGATGGAACTGCTCGATGCATTCGTCAACTTCAAATACCCCAACCAGATTGGGCCGGGCGTCTATGATATCCATAGCCCGCGCGTACCTAATCAGGGCGAAATGGAATCACTCCTGCGCAAGGCTCTCAAGGTGCTTTCGCCTGAGCAGATTTGGGTCAATCCGGATTGCGGTCTTAAGACACGCGGCTGGGCAGAAGTGAAGCCAGCGCTGGTTTCCATGGTCGCTGCTGCCAAAAAGCTGCGCGGCGAACTTAAGGATAAGAAGCTCGCAAGCTAAAGAACTGTGGATAAATTGAAAAAAGGCCGGAGCTTCGCTCCGGCCTTTTGTTTATGCGCCGATGACTGTGCGGGCCAAGGTAAGCACGTAAACATCGCACACTCCGGCATCATGCAGCGTACGTGCGCAAGCGTTAAGCGTGGCGCCCGTCGTCATCACATCATCGACAAGTAATACCGACGTTCCTTTCAACCTGTGGCGCTCTTTCTCGACCACACAAAAAGCGCCGTCCACATTATCTTCACGCTGACGCCGGCTTAAGCCCGACTGCGCAACTGTAGCACGCGTGCGCTTAAGCACATCGGACAATACCGGCAGTTTCACCCGTGGGCCCAACGCATGGGCAAGCAGGCTCGCCTGATTGTAACGGCGCGACACCAGCCGCCAGTAATGCATCGGCACCGGCAGAATATATTGTACTTTGTCGGCGTACGATTTGCCGGCGTGCGCAAGCCAGCTTCCGAAGACTGGCGCAAGCTGCGTTTTGTCATGGTATTTAAGCGCCAGCACCTGATTGCGGCTGTTCTCGTCATAGCGAAATACCGAGCGTGCCTGGGCGAAAGCGGGCGTCTGCTGCATACAGTGGCCGCACATGGCTTCAAACCCCATCGGATGTTCAAACGGCAGCCCGCAAGTGACGCAGACCGGATCGGCAATAAAATGAATGGCCCCCCAGCATTCCACGCAGAGCGTGCCATGCGTGCCTACCGGCAAGGCGCAGGACGGACAGCGCGCCGGAAACAGCGTATCCGCCGTGACGTGAAGCAGGCGTTTGGCTTTTGCGCCGCAGTCGCGTAAATGTATCACCATGAAGGGATTCTACGATGACGCCAGATAACGGCAAGATTTTTAACCGCCCGCTTTACCGCCTGCGCCGCAACCGTGCCGCGGCCGGTTGGGCTGCACATGATTTCCTCAAGCATGAAGCGGCACTGCGTCTTGTCGAGCGGATGCAGGATATGGCACGCGAATTTCCGCTCAGCCTTGATTTGGGATGCCACCACGGAGAGTTTGCCGCGGCCGTTGCAGGCAAAGACGGCATTAAAACCCTGATCCAATGCGATGCGGCACAAAATATGCTGCGCGGCGTAGCAGGGATTACCTGCGTTTCAGACGAAGAATTTTTGCCTTTCGCCGAGAATAGTTTTGACCTCGTGGTCAGTGCGCTGTCATTGCACCATGTCAATGATCTGCCGGGCACGCTGATTCAGATTCAGCGCTGCCTTAAGCCCGATGGGCTGTTTCTCGCCATCCTGCCGGGGGCACACAGTTTCAAGGAGTTACGCGCCAGCATTGCGGGCGCCTCTGCCGAACATGATTTTGCGCTTACTCCCCGCGTTTCGCCATTTGTGGAAGTGCGCGATGCGGGTGCATTACTCATGCGTGCGGGGTTTGCCCTGCCGGTGGTCGATAGCGAGGTCATCACCGCTGAATACGAAAATATTTTAAGCCTGATGAAAGACATGCGCGGCATGGGTGAAAGCAGTGTACTGCTTGAGCAGCGCCGCGGATTTACTCCGCGCACGCAGATAGCGGCGATGGAATCTTATTACCGCAGGCATTTTGCCCTGCCGGACGGCGCGTTACCTGTGACGATCGAATTTATCACACTCACGGGATGGAAGCCGCATGCGTCGCAGCAAAAACCACTCGCGCGCGGCAGCGGCAAAGTAAGTTTAAAGCAGGTGTTGTAGGGCGGATACTAACGGCTTATCGGCAGGCGGCAGTGGCAAGGCACGTATTTCTCCAAGCGTACGCCAGACCAGTGTCTGGCCTTCTTTGGCATGCGGCACGCCTTTCCATTTGCGGCAGAGATAAAGCATCATCAGCAGATGAAATTCTTCCTTCACGCCCATCTTGTGCGCCGGGATGAAATCCTTCACGTCCACCGGGCAGCCGCAGCCGGGCTCTTCTTTAGGCGGTTCATGCGTATAGTAATGCGAAACAAACGGCCCGGCGCTCAGGCAGGAATGACAGACCTCAATGCCCAATTCTTCGTGCAGTTCACGCATAAGCGCGGCCTCCGGCGATTCACCCGCTTCTACTTTGCCGCCGGGGAATTCCCACAGGCCTGCCATGGCTTTGCCCTCAGGGCGGCGCGCCATCAAAATACGCTTATCCACATCGATGAGAGCGACTGCGGCTACCAAAAACGTTTTCATTCTATGCCTATGATTTCTTTTTCCGTCACTACCGCGTCAAGCATGGTGTCATGCGGCTCGGCAGGCAGTGAAGCTACTTCTTGTAGGCTGAATCCCACGCCGATGGCAAGCAGCGCAGGATTTTCCTGCTTGAGCGTACTAAGCGTGGCGTCGTAATAACCGCCGCCATATCCCAGCCTATGGCCCGTACGGTCAAACGCAAGCAGCGGCACGATGACAACATCGGGCACCACCAAGGCAGCTTCCTGCGACGGTTCACGCACAGCATGACGCCCGTCAAAAAGCGGATCGCTCGTTTTCCAGCGATAAAATGCAAGCACTTTGTGGTAAGGCGGCACCACCGGCAGCGCGGTGATAAAGGGTCCCGCTTCCAGTAAGGAAAAAAGCGGAAAGATATCGAGCTCTGATTTGATAGATGCATAACCGGCGATGACTTTGGGCCTGTTGCTCAAGCCGGTGATATGACGCATGAGACGCGCGCAACAGTCCTTTGACCATGCGGCATGCTCGCTTTTGGTGATGGCCTCGCGTCGTTGCAAGGCATGCTGGCGTAGTGTGGATTTAGGGGAGAAAGTCATAAAGGCGAAAGGGGGACCGCTCCAAAGCCGTTGGATAAACTTGCCGCATGTGGCCCGTAAGTACAGGTGGGTGCCATGTAGCCAAAAAACCGAAGTCTTAAGACCAGGGACAGCTCCCGATGCGAGATTATCGGCCCAAGGGACTAAGATCCTGACGCACCCGGCAGACCCCTTTCACCACCAGCGACCTTACACCCTTTCGAGTTGCCCCGCAATAGCCTCAATACGGTCGGCGATATCGGAAATCGTGGCAGCCACCGCGTTTTCCAGCTCGATTTGTTTATTTTGTTCAAAGGATTGCGAGCTGGTAAGAATTTCGCTTCGAAGCTGGTCGCGCTCGCGTAGGGTATCCTGCAATTCGTCGGTCAGCATGAGGGCGGCTAAAATGAGCAGCTGTGATTCGGGAATTTTGCTGCTGGGATCGCCGAAAGTGCGGATGCGCGCATCCAGCAGTTTGGCAAGCTGTTTAAGATGGCCTTCCTGCCCGTCGTCACAGGCGATATCGTAATCGCGATTGGCAATAGTGACACTCAGCGCGGTCATTCTTCGATACTTTCGAGTGCGCCGATGGTCTTGTCCAGGCGCGCGCAGACCGTAGCGGCGACTTTCTTGAGATGACCAATTTCCGCTTCCGAGGCGCGCAATAAAAGATTGAGTTTTTCGTGATCTGCTTTAAGAGAATGATGGCCGGAAGTGGCGTGGGTAACGGCAGCGTCCAGGCGGGCAAACGCCTGTTCCAGACGCAGACCCGCTGCCTCGATGCCGCTGATGGCGCCAGATTCGGAGTTCGCCTGCGGTGATTTTGCAAGTGGTTGTGCCACTTCATCCTCCCTGCTAGAAAGATTCTATCTGCAACCGTTTTACCTAAGTTAACCGGCAATGAAAAGCGCAAACATCATGCTCAAACCGCAGCCCGCCGCCGCAGCCTCTCATCAGGAAATGGCAAATGCCATACGCGCGTTGGCGATGGACGCAGTCGAACAGGCCAATTCCGGCCATCCCGGAATGCCGATGGGCATGGCGGATGTTGCCACGGTTTTATTCCGTGATTTTCTCAAATTCGATCCGACGCAGCCTCACTGGCCCGATCGCGATCGCTTTGTGCTTTCCGCAGGCCACGGCTCGATGTTGCTGTATGCGCTGTTGTATCTCACCGGCTATCAGGACATGACGATTGAAGACCTCAAGCGTTTTCGTCAGCTCGGAGCTAAAACCGCAGGCCATCCCGAATACGGCCACGCGCAGGGCATCGAAACCACGACCGGCCCGCTCGGCCAAGGGCTTGCCAACGCCGTGGGCATGGCGCTTTCCGAGCGTATGATGGCTGCACGGTTTGGCAGTGATCATGTAAGTCATTACACGTATGCGCTTGCGGGTGACGGCTGTCTTATGGAAGGCATTTCGCAGGAAGCCATTTCCTTTGCCGGCCATCTGAAACTCGGCAAACTTATCGTGCTGTGGGATGATAACAGCATTTCGATTGATGGACCCACGAGCCTGACCACCTCGGAAAATATGCTCAAGCGTTTCGAAGCCGCTGGCTGGAACGCGCAGGCCGTTGGCGGCCATGATGAGGCGGCTATCCGCAAGGCCATCGCCAAAGCGCAGAAATCTGACAAGCCGACACTTATAGCCTGCAAGACGACGATTGCATTTGGCGCGCCCACAAAGGCCGGCACGTCTGCAAGCCACGGCTCGCCCTTGGGCAAGGAAGAAATCAAAGGTGCGCGCGAGAAACTTGGCTGGTCTTACGCTCCGTTTGAAATTCCCGATCACATTCTTGCAAGCTGGCGTGCGGCAGGGGAGCGTTCACGCGCTGATTACGCTGCGTGGGTACGCAAGCTCGAAGCCAGCAAACCGGAACTGCGCGAGCGTTTTGCCCGCGCGATTGCCGGGGGCATTCCGCAGGGCTGGCAGGAAGCATTCGATCAATTCAAAAAGATGCTTGCCGAGAAAAAGCCCAATGAAGCAACCCGCAAATCCTCACAGGAAATTCTTGAAGTACTCAATCCGCTGATTAATGAACTTATCGGTGGCTCTGCCGATCTCACCGGCTCCAATAACACCAAAACCAAAGCCCTGGCTCCGGTGACGGCGGCCGATTTTGCCGGGCGTTATCTTTATTACGGTGTGCGTGAACATGCGATGTGCGCCGTGATGAACGGCATGGCGCTGCATGGAGGGTTTATCCCTTACGGCGGCACGTTTCTGGTATTCACCGATTATTGCCGCCCCTCCATCCGACTTGCCGCTCTCATGGGCCTGCGCGTGATTTTCGTCATGACACATGATTCGATAGGTCTGGGCGAGGACGGCCCTACGCATCAACCGGTCGAGCATCTGGCGAGCCTGCGCGCCATCCCCAACCTTCAGGTATTTCGCCCTGCCGATGCTACCGAAACGGCAGAATGCTGGGCGCTTGCGATCAGCTCTGCGTCCACTCCGTCGGTGCTGGCATTGTCACGCCAGAATCTGCCGACCCTGCGCACCGAATATGTAAAAGAGAATCTCTGCGCACGCGGCGGTTATGTATTAAGCGATGCTCTCAATGCCAAGGTCACATTGATTGCTACCGGCTCGGAAGTCATGCTTGCCATGCAGGCGCAGAAACTGCTGGCGGCGCAAAACATAGCAGCTAAAGTGGTTTCGCTTCCCTGCACCGAGTTGTTCGACGCGCAGGATAGCGCCTATCGCCATGATGTATTAGGAAAATCGACGCTTAAGGTAGCCATTGAGGCCGCTTCAGGCTATGGTTGGCAGAAGTATATCGGTGAGAAAGGCATTTTCATCGGTATGAAGAGTTTTGGTGCCTCCGCTCCGGCCCCCGATCTCTATAAGCATTTTGGTATCACGGCGGAAGAAGTCGTTCGCCAAGTCGTAGCAAAAGGGAAATCCATATGAGTCCGATGCACAATTTAATCGTTGGTGATACTGGTTTTATGCTCTCGGTGGCCATGATGTTTGTCGGCCTGCTTACCGTGGCAATTTTTAGAATGGGTGTGATTCCAAAGCTACGCAAAGAAAATAACATCAAAAATATACGCCTGCTGGAATTCATGATGTGGTTTGACGGCGTATTGTTCGTGGGCGGCGGAACAGCACTTATGGCATTGCATTATTATCTATGACCAAAAAAATCGCCATTAATGGGCTAGGGCGCATCGGGCGCTGCGTCATTCGTGCGTTGATTGAGACTGGGCGTAAAGACATAGAGATTGTTGCCATCAACGGCCCGGCGCCGATGGAAACCCACGTGCATCTGCTCAAATACGATTCGGTGCATGGCGCGTTTCGAGGTGAAGTGAAAGCCGCCAATGGCGGTATCGACGTGGGACGCGGTGTCATGCGGTTAAGCCATGAAAAAGACATCAGCAAACTCAACTGGAAGGGCGTGGATGTCGTGCTGGAGTGCACGGGAAAATTCAATAAACGCGATGCCGCCGCCGCACATCTTGCGCAGGGTGCAAAGAAAGTACTGATCTCGGCGCCGGCTCCAGATGCCGACGCAACCATCGTCCACGGGGTCAATGACAAAGCGCTTAAACCCGAACATACCGTGATCTCCGTAGGCTCCTGTACCACCAACTGCCTTGCTCCCGTAGCCGATGTGCTTAACAAAGCCGTGGGCATTGAAAGCGGCTTTATGACCACCATTCATTCCTACACCGGGGACCAGAATCTGGTGGATGGCAGCCATAAGGATCTGCGCCGTGCGCGTGCGGCGGCAAGCGCCATAGTGCCGACTTCTACCGGTGCCGCCAAAACCATTGGCTTGGTGATTCCCGAACTAAACGGCAAGTTGGGCGGTGTTTCCATTCGCGTGCCCACCCCCAATGTGTCGCTCATTGATCTTACTTTCCAGAGCGTCAAGGATACCGACAAAGACGCGCTCAATGCCGCTATTGTCAAAGCATCTGCGGGAGCTTTGAAGGGCATCCTTGCCACCAGTGATGAACCGCTGGTCTCGGTGGATTTCAACCACCATACGGCGAGTGCGATTTTTGACCTCACCGGCACGGCCGTCACCGGCAAACGTTTCTGCCGCATCGCCGCTTGGTACGATAATGAGTGGGGATTTTCCTGCCGGATGCTGGACGTTGCCGCGCTCTTGTGATTTATAGGGCCTAGTGATTTGTAGGTTCTATGCGCCGCACGATGAAGAAAATGTCCCCCAGCCGGTTTCCGACGCTCGATACCATTGACGTTGCCCATAAGCGCGTGCTTGTGCGTATGGATCTCAACGTCCCTATGACGGATGGCCGGGTCACCGACGATACGCGCGTTTCCCGCTTGCTGCCCACGTTGCGTGAATTGCTGCAAAAAAACGCCAAGATTATTATTCTTTCGCATCTGGGCAGACCGGACGGGCATTATGTACCCAGCCTTTCGCTGGCGCCTCTGGTAGATGCACTTTCTAGTGCACTGGCCGGGGTGGTGGTGAAGTTCGGCGTCGACTGCATCGGGCCGGAGGCAAATTCGGCAGTCAAAGCGCTTAAGTCCGGCGAGATTCTGCTGCTGGAGAATGTACGTTTTCATGCCGGCGAGGAGAAAAACGACGCCACATTTGCCAAAAAACTGGCGGCGCATGGCGACATTTATGTCAATGATGCGTTCTCCTGTTCGCACCGTGCGCATGCATCAGTCGTGGGTATCACCAGGCAGTTGCCGTGTGCCGCGGGCAGGCTGATGGAAGAAGAATTGCGCAATCTCGAAACGTTGTTTGAAAATCCCAAACGTCCGCTGACGGCAATCATCGGCGGCGCCAAAGTATCAAGCAAACTTGAGCTGCTCGAAAACCTCATCCACCGTGTCGATACCCTGATTATCGGCGGCGCCATGGCGAATACTTTCCTGCTTGCGCGCGGCTTTGCCGTCGGCAAGTCCCTCGTCGAGCCCAACCTCAAAGAAACGGCGCGGCGTATTCTTGAGAAAGCCAGGGGCAAATGCCATATCGTGCTGCCTATGGACGTATTGCATACGCTGCCTTCCGCTATCAAGGCGAGTAACGTCACGGTTTCAGGAACAGTAAATGTCAAAGACAAGGCGGCCACCATCCCCGCCGGTGAAATGATTTTTGATATTGGCAACCAGACGCTTGCAGACATTGCGCAGCATCTTGCCAAATCCAAGACGGTTATCTGGAACGGCCCGCTTGGCATCTTTGAGCAGAAGCCCGGATTTTCGACCATCTGGCTGGCACGCGAAATCGATCGCCTGACCAGAGACGGCACACTTAAGAGCATTGTGGGTGGTGGCGATACGGTGGCGGCGATCAACACTGCAGGTTTTTCGCAGAGTTACACCTATATCTCTACCGGTGGCGGCGCATTTCTTGAGTGGATGGAAGGCAAGGAATTGCCCGGCGTCGAGGTGCTGCAGGCCGCAGCTTAATGTTCTTTGGCGGGCGCTTTGTTAAGCGGTTTGGCGGCAGTATTCGCAGGCGTGGCCGTCATTTTTCCGGCGTCCCGCACGGCCTCGCGCAGCGCATGAAAATCACCCGTAAATATAACCATCCCCTCCGGTAGTTTGACCGGATCCGCATTGCGCATATGGGCGACCGTTGCACGGTTAGGAGAGGGCGGAGGTTCCACAGGAAGCATGGGACTGGTGGCCGTGACCAGCGTCTGTACGCTACTGGCCAGATCCGCAAGCAGCGGTGGCCTGTACATAATTTTTAAGACCCCAAAGGGCTCCGACAATGTTTGAGAAGTTTCGTTCGCGGTGCGTTTTACCAAATATTCGCCCACATCCAGAATGTCATTGGCGACTTGTGCGGTAACAGGGAATGATTCTTCGAGCGTATCGCGCAATGCGCCGCTCTGCCTCCTTATAGGCTCTATGACCGTATCGGAAATCCGCGTGGCGCCTGAACGCATTAAACTTGTCGTGGTCTCGCCCACCGCTTCCAATGGCCGCATGGCAAACTCCATCGGCTGCATAATCGGTTGCATAGCAAGTCCCAGCATCTGCATGCCGCCCATGAGAAGCTCATTTGCCGTTTGTTCGAACCGGCGCGGGTGGAGTCGTTCTGAAATCTTCTCTAAAACCGCCATTATTCTAACTTTCTTGACTTATGAAACCGATCATTGATTATGCCCTCAGCATAGCAGGGAAATGTTACTGTTTAATGAATGGCCTGGGGATAAGTAGTGGGGAGCGGCAATATGAAAATCACCAATAAAGTCAAAGAGATATTAAGCTGGTACGAAAGCGATTCTCCCAAAACAAAAGAAAACCTTGCCCGCCTGCTCATGCATGGCAAGCTTGGTGGCACGGGCAAACTCGTGATTCTTCCGGTAGATCAGGGATTTGAACATGGGCCTGCCCGCAGCTTTGCTGCCAATCCGGATGCGTATGACCCGCATTACCATTTCAGACTCGCCATTGATGCCGGACTCAACGCCTATGCGGCGCCGCTGGGCATGCTCGAAGCCGGGGTGAAAACCTTCGCCGGCAAAATTCCGCTCATTCTGAAAATGAATTCGTCCAATGCGCTCACGCCCAAAGATCAGGCGCCCAACCAGGCGGTAACTGCGTCGGTAAAAGATGCCGTCAGGCTTAAATGCGCAGCGGTGGGATTCACCATTTACCCCGGCTCGCACGACGTGGGCGACATGATGGAAGAAATCCGCGATATCAGCGCCGAAGCCAAAGCGCACGGTCTTGCGACGGTCATCTGGTCGTACCCGCGCGGTGGCTTTCTTTCCAAGGAAGGCGAACTTGCGGTTGATATCTGTGCCTACGCTGCTCATATCGCAGCCCTGCTGGGTGCGCATATCATCAAGGTCAAGCCGCCGACCGAGCATCTGGAACTGCCCGAGGCCAAAAAGGTCTACGAAAAGGAAAAGATCGACATCTCGACACTGGCCAAACGTGTGGCGCATGTGAAGCAGGCCACCTTCGGCGGCAAACGTATCGTGATTTTTTCCGGCGGTTCAGCCAAGGGACTCGATGAAATTTATAACGAGATTCGTGCCATCCGCGACGGTGGTGGCAATGGTTCCATCATTGGCCGAAACACCTTCCAGCGTCCCAGGAATGAAGCGCTCGCCATGCTCGCCGAAGTTATCAAGATATACAAAGGTGCCGCCTAGTGCATAAAATCACCGCGCTCATTTTACTATCGCTTTGCGTGGCGATGTCGATGGCCACGGATGGCTGGGCGCGCGGTGGCGGTGGTGGCGGCGGCGGTGGGCGAAGCTCAAGCAGCCATGGCGGAAGATCCTCGTCGGGCGGTTTTGAGCGCAGTTGTAAAACCAGCGCATGCCTTAAGAAACATCCCAGCGGGCATTATTTTGTTTCTACAAAAAAGAGACGCAGCCGTTATGCGGGCGGTTAAACACATTGCCAAACCTGCGTGCCTTCTGCATACTTGCCGCAAAAAACCATAACTCTATGGAGGCGCCCCTTGGATTTTTCGCGTTATTTCATTCACAAGCCCATCGATAAGATCCAGGCTGAATCCGACAACCACGAACTCAAACGCAGTTTAAGCGCACTTAACCTGGTCAGCCTGGGAGTGGGCTGCATCATTGGTGCCGGTATTTTCGTGCTCACCGGACAGGCGGCGGCACAACATGCCGGGCCTGCCATTGTGTTCTCTTTTGTGCTGGCCGGCCTTGCCTGCGCCTTTGCCGCACTCTGCTATGCGGAGCTTGCCTCGGTGTTGCCGGTCTCTGGCAGCGCGTACACCTATGCGTATGCCACACTGGGTGAATCCATCGCCTGGGCAATGGGCTGGCTGCTCATTCTTGAATATGGCCTTGCCTCGGCGACGGTAGCAGTTGGCTGGTCAGGGTATCTGGTGAGCTTCCTCAAGGATTTCGGTTTGGTAATCCCTCCCGGCCTGACATCACCCACGCTCGATCTGGTGGTTAATCCCGATCCGCTGGCGCATGGTGCCATGATGCTGGTGGCGACGAACCATTTCAACCTGCCGGCGTTCCTGGGCATTATGGCGGTGACCTCTCTGCTGGTTATCGGCGTGAGCGAATCGGCGACGGTTAACAACATCATCGTCATCATCAAGCTTGCCGTGGTTGTCATGTTCATCGTGGTGGGCGCATTGTATGTCGACACCGCCAACTGGCATCCGTTTATTCCTCCCTTCATTCCCGATCCCAAGGACGCGGCAAGCGGCGAATTCGGCTTTCCGGGCATATTGCGTGGTGCCGGCATGATTTTCTTCGCCTATATCGGGTTTGAGGCGGTCTCGACGGCCGCTCAGGAATCAAAGAATCCGCAGCGCGACATGCCTATCGGTATTCTGGGCTCCTTGGTCATCTGCACGGTACTTTATATCGCGGTATCGCTCGTGCTTACCGGCATCGTCAGCTATAAAGAGCTTAACGTACCCGATCCGATGGCGGTGGCCATCGACAAGATTCACGTCTCCTGGCTGACGTTCGGCAACTTCAAGCTATTGCCGTTCCTTATCAAAGTGGGTGCCCTCATGGGGCTTTCCTCGGTGATGCTGGTGCTGGTCTATGGCCAGACGCGCATTTTCTACATGATGGGTAAAGACGGTCTTATTCCCGAGTTTTTCTGCAAATTACATGCGAAGTTCCAGACGCCCTACATCAACACGATCATTGTGGGGTTTATCGTGGGTCTTGTTGCCGGCTTCACACCTATCAGCGTGCTTGGCAATCTGGTCAGCATGGGAACATTGTTCGCTTTTTGTATCGTCTGTTACAGCGTGCTGTATCTGCGGCGCAAACGCCCGGAGCTGGTGCGTCCATTCAAAACACCCTTTGCCCCGGTCGTGCCGCTTCTGGGCATCGCCTCGTGCGGATATCTGATTTACGGTATTGGTGCGGCCATCTTTCAGGCGCTGGAATGGTATTTCCTGGCGGGTGTTCTGGTGTATCTGCTCTATGGCCAGTTTCACAGCAAACTGCACAAAGAAAATCTTCGGTAACGACAGAGCGGATCTATGGAACCGGTGATGCTCTATATCACGACTGCGAACCGGCAAGAAGCCAACATGCTTGTGCATGAGCTATTGGGAAAACGACTGATTGCCTGTGCCAATATCGCCGACCATATCGAGTCTTTCTACTGGTGGCAGGGCGAGATTGAACAGAAGCCAGAGAGCATTATCGTGGCAAAGACGCTGGCTGCGCATGTCGACAAAGTCGTAACCCACGTCAATTCCCTGCACAGCTATGAGTGCCCCTGCGTTGTTTGCGTGCCGATTGTAGGCGGCAACCCCGCCTTTATTGACTGGATAGGCAAGCAGACGTCCAGTGCATAACCCGCTTGCCAGCTAGGGCAGGGGGCTACTATACCTGTCTTGCTTGTTGGGGTATAGCCAAGTGGTAAGGCAGTGGATTTTGATTCCACCATTCCCAGGTTCGAATCCTGGTACCCCAGCCAGCGGCTATTTTAATTTTTACGGCCGAATAATATCGCTTTAATCGGAATCGCCACCTGCGCGATTTGCGGATACCAGAAGCTATGCGCCCCATCGCCGACGATATTCTCCAGCCCTTTCTGTGCGGCACTCAGACAAATCATATCCACCATCCGATCAATAATGCGCTGCCGCTCCACCCAGCCCGGTGTCGATGCCTCAAGCCTGCCCTGAAGAAAATCGGCAAACCGCGTGATGTCGGCATCATGGGTGGCGCTGAATTTATTATCCGTGATGGTTTTGATATGCGCGCAGCATTCATTCATCAGCACACGGGTGGCCGCATCAAGCTTCACGGGCTTATAAAGCTCTTCCGGCGGATGGCCAGAGAGAATAAGGGCAAGGTCGTAAGCATAGGCGTATCGCCCTGCTCCAGTGCCTTCGATAATGAAAGTATTGTCACTGATATAATGGGCGGTTTTGATAAGAATATCGCGTTGCGATAGCCTCTCGCGATTGCATTCGCCGCTTTCGTTGGCAAGGAGTGCCGTGGCGGGCAGAATGCGTTTTAGAAAATCACGCCGTGAATGCTCATCGTCTTTTCTCGAACCCATAAAACCCTCCAGTATAGTATTGATTGCGTTCTTTTTTGACGCATGTATTTAGCTGAGCTATAGAACAAAATGCTTGCAGCGTGTGTGACAGTTTCATGAAATTTTCTGCGATGCACCATGACGCGTGCATGGCACAGAAAGTAACCTGCACATATATTATTCAGCGATCATGTATGGCGATAGCCGCGTTCAATGTGAAAGCAGAAAGTCGATGATACGCAGGACGCAATGCAATATGTCGCGGTAGAAACGGTCACCATTCGCAGAGTAATTCTTCTAAAAAAGAACCCCTAATTCTTAGCAATTTCCGCGATAAATCGGCTTTCCTAACCGAGGTTTCATCAAAATGACGCCAATTCTTAATAATTCTGTAACATTCACTTGCTATAGTGGGCAGAAGTCAAAGAAATCATATGGCAGCACCCACTCCCAATACACCGGTTACGCCCCCCGATATTTCGGCCCTGATCGCCAAGCACCGGCCGGAAATCGATCGTATTCTTACGCTCGATTCGCAAAGCCAGCAGACAGAAAGTCAGCGTTACGGACTTTCGCCCGAGAAGATGATGTCCTATTATTCGGAACTGCAGGCCAAGGCGAATGAGCTTGAGAAAAAAGGCGCTGCCGCCGGCAGGAAAATGGCTCTGTTTGGTTTGGCCAGCGGCATAGTTGCCGCGGTCGTCACCGTCATCAAGCGTCAGCTGTTTAAAAGTCGTATTGCGCAGGCGATTTTTATCGGTGGTTCCACGGCCGTTGCAGCGCTGGGCGGAAGCTGGCTTGCCTCGAAACTCTTCGGTGAAAAAATCAAAGAAGAAAGCAAGGCGCTTACGGAACAGGCGAAGGGTATCTTTGAACGTGAATTGGCGATTGCCATTGAGAACACGCAGCGTGCACGCACTGCTGCAGGGGCAGAAGCTGCGCCGTTGCAAGGCATAGAACAGACGCACAAAATACTGGGGGGTTTCATCAACCAGGCAGCGGTCGATTTGGGCGCGCTTACCGCCGCCCAGCAAACCCAGACACTTGAGATGCAAGCGCGGTTTGTGGCGCTTGCGGCTTCAGGCAAGCGTCTGCAAACCGGTCATGGCTGGGATGTGTTGGATGATGCCAAATGGCAGAAAATTGCCGCACAGAACGGTGTGGATGCCGCCAAACTCGATGCGGCGCGCAAAGTAGTTATGGCAGGCGGAAGCCTCGCCAAGGATCAGGCGCCGGCTTCCGGCGATATCGCCGTGCAGCTCGGATTTATTACGCCTGAAGTCAAAAGCGCGCTGCTCATTGCCCAGGCGGCGGAGCGAACCCTTCAGGCAGCCACCCCTGGAAATTATCCGCCGCAAAATCTTGGCGAACTTATTGCTTTGCCCAAATGGGGCCGCATTGGTGATTCGCGCGATCCTATGGAACTGCAGGCTGCTCAGTCGGTTAATTTCCTCAGCGAGATTTTAAGCGTAGCCGCTCGCAGCGCGACTCTTTCGGCGGATGCGCAGCAAAAAGTCGATAATGCCCGCTCTGCCCTGGCGACCTTGTCGGTAGCCTCATTTGAGAATGCAGCTTCAGCGCTTGGCGAAACGGCTATTGGCGGGCGCATCGCGCAAGTCGCAACCGATACGGCAAGCAAGCTTGGCAAAACCAACGGCATCAGTAAAGATCAGGTAAAGCGCGCACTGGATATCGTAGACGCAGGACTTGCAGCCGCAGGAACCGGTGTTGCGCAATGGCCGACACAGCAGATTCAGCAAAAAATGGCAATGGCACGCGCCGGGCTTGAACAGGCATCCCCGGCAAAGGCGCCTGATAGAAGTACCGGAATGGGCGGCCGTTAGTTTTTAGAGTCGTCGCTGTCGGGCCTATTGATATCCATTTTTGTGCCGCCAGTACCCTCGTCACCCAACTCTTCTCTTTTGCTTCTTTGCGCCAGCTGAGCGATCAGATAATCAAGACCTTTCTGCGAAACAACAGAAGAAAATTCCGAACGCTGCGTGGTAATCATGCTGACGCCTTCTACCACGATGTCATACACCATGAGCGCGCCGTTGCTGCTCCTGCGGATGCTGTAATCGACAAGAAAATCCTCAGCACCGGGACGTTTGATGCGCATGCTGACGATGCTTGCGCCATTGTCGCCCGCCACCACTCGCGTGACTTCAAAGTCGGCATTGCTGTATTCCGTCAGGTTGGATGTGTAATGCTTGATAAGAAACGTTTTGTAATTGGTGATATACTGCTGTTTCTGTTCATCGGTCGCGCTTTTCCAGAAACGTCCGAGGACGAATTTTCCCACCCAGTCGATGTCGACATTCTCAGCAAATAACGCTTCAAGACGTTCACGTTTGTCTTGTTTGGAACCGGAATTATCCGAAAGAACGGCAAGTGCCTTATGTCCTAGATCTACCGTAAATGCTTTGGCATCATCGGAATCATTTGCAGCGGCAGGATGCGCAACGCAAAGGCCCAGGCACATAAACAGTCCGGCAAAAAATCTTTTTGCGCACATAATATCCACTCCACACAGGGATGTTTTACATAAAGCAGCATCGTCTGGCGGTGCCAAACGCGCTGTTTCTAGCAGGGAAAAATGCTATTTACCAGTGCCTTTTTCAGCCGATTTGCCTGTGTCCAGACCGGCATCGCGATTGAGATAGTTGCGCACGACCTTGTCACGATGCTGCAGATAGATGCTGCGGTAACTGGTGTAGGGATCGAGCGAATCGCGGTTGATACGGTCGGTAAGCGGCAGGTAGTCGGCGCGGGTGGTTATGATACGTACGCCGTCGCGGATAGCGGTTTCCTGCCAGGTGAAGATATAGGTGAAGGGATCGTCGAAGATATCGGCGATCATGCCCACGCCATCACGTATATCGGACGGGCCCAGAATCGGCAGGTAGAGGTAAGGCCCAGTGCCCACGCCCCAGACGCCCAGTGTCTGGCCGAAATCCTTCTTATGCTCTTTCTTGATACCCATCGGGGTGGCAACATCGAATAGACCCGCAATACCGACGGTGCTGTTGATCGCAAAGCGCTCAACGGTGCGCCCGGCGTTATCAGTATCCCACTGCAGCATCGAGTTGACGAACACCACAGGTGAGTTGAGGTTGACCAGGAAGTTGCGCACGCTGCGCTGCGCGAAGTCCGGCATTACGCCGCGGTAAATATGGGCCAGCGGCGAAAGCAGTACGCCATCGAGCACTTCATTGAATTTGAAAAGGCCGCGATTGAGCGGTTCCAGCGGGTCGCGGTTGTCGCCGTAGCCTCCGTCTTCCTGCGTTCCGGAATTGGTCTGGATAGGTTCGCCCGGCTTCTTGGTGGCGCAGCCCGGCAGGGTGACAAGCATCACGGCTAACAGGCCGGCGATCAGTGCGTGGCGAAAGGGAGTCTCGTTCATGGCGTATCCTTATTGTACCCGTGTAATACCCTATTTGCATCAATGCGCCGTCTATGCGGGCGCTTGCCTAAGCAATAGTATGGTATATTCCCTAATGGTTTATGAAACTTAGGTAAAATTGCAACTACTTTGCAGCTATTTAGAGCGGACTTTGCCCTGTTCGTCCAGGAAGACGCAGGATTACATTTATAAGTTGCATAATTGCCACATTGCGTGATGTTGATATGCACGGCTAAATATTTTTTTACTTTCAACGAAAGAATCCACGTGTCCGCTCCCGGATTACCCCGCGTATCTTTTGAATTTTTTCCACCCAAAACATCCGAGATGGAAGAGAAATTGTGGAATGCAGTCCGGCGTCTGGCGCCGCTTAAGCCCCGATTCGTGTCGGTGACCTATGGTGCCGGTGGCACTACACGCGAACGCACCCATCAGACGGTCAAACGCATCCGTGATGAAACCGACCTCAAGCCTGCCGCCCATCTGACCTGTGTCGGGGCGAGCAGGGCGCAGATTGATGAAGTGGCGCGTGGCTACTGGGAGGCGGGTATCCGCCATATCGTGGCGCTCAGGGGCGATCCACCGCAGGGCATGGGAAAATACGCGCCGTATCCAGAGGGCTATGCCTATACCAGCGATCTGATTAGCGGCTTAAAAAAAATCGGCAATTTTGAAATCAGCGTGGCCGCCTTCCCGGAAAAACATCCCGAATCGCAATCTTTTGAAGAAGACATACGTGTTCTCAAGGGTAAAATCGATGCCGGTGCCACGCGTGCGATCACCCAGTATTTTTTTGATGTCGATCTTTACACGCAATTCATTGAACGTGTGCGCAGGGCAGGCATCACGATCCCTGTGGTGCCGGGGCTCATACCGATTGGTAATTTTGCCCTGCTCAAAAAATTTTCTGCCATGTGCGGGGCTACGATTCCACCCTGGCTGGCCGAAGAATTTGAAGGGCTCGACGAACATCCGCGCAAGCGTGACGAAGCGGCGATTGCCCTGGCCAGCAGGCAATGCCAACAATTGCAGGCACAAGGAGTGGAACAATTTCATTTTTATACGCTCAATCGTGCCGATCTTACCTTGGCGATATGTAATAATATCGGTATAAAATGATAATAATCAATAGATTGCCTCAATCTTCCTGCTCGTAATAATTCCGTAACCTTTGCATGCTATAACTAAAGGTCTGAAACGCTGAAATCAAGAAAGAGTCCAGCTAATGACCCATGCACTTCCCGACATGTTAGAGAAAAAAATACTCACGCTGTTTGCTGAAACCAGCAATGGCGCATTGGTACCGAACAAGATTTCGCGCGTCGCAAAAACACCCTCGGTCAACCTCAATGATTCACGCTTTATTGATGCCAAGGCTGAAGAAGAAGTATTCCTGTTTCATTTCGACAAAAACCTTCCCGATCCGGTAGAAGGAATAAAAGCCATACAGGCGGCGCTTGGTCGCGTGCCCGTCATTGCAGATACGTTTAATGGTTTAGTGCCGCGCCCCAAACTGAGCGATCAGATCGCAACACTTAAAGGTAACTTCCCGCCCGCTTCAAATCCTGCCGATGGTCTTACTGTGGCCGATTATGCGGCGCTGGAGAACTGGCAAGGCTCCAAGGCGAAGAATTACTGGGAATCATGGGGTCCCACTGTATCCAGCGGTAAGGAAGAAGCGATTACGCTGAGTTACGGATTCCATAAACCCGAAGATGCCATCGCTGCGCGTACCAATCTGGAAGCGCGCGCCCAGGCCATGCTTCAGATGATTCGCGCCGAGGCAGCCAAGTCTACCTACCTGACGCCTGAGCAGAAAGCCGAGCTTGGTAAACTGCAGGTGATCGTTAAAGAGCACACACAGCCCGAATGGGGCAGCAGTGTGCAGCTGGTAATCGGCGTGCCGGCCACCCAGAAAGCACCGGGCGATGAGATTCTGTTTAAGGCCTCTCCGCTTAATCTGCTGACCGACAACGCCGATGCGAAAGTAGCCTCCACATGGAAAGATATTGTGCGCTATGCCGCGACATATGCCGGCGACAAATGGGCAGAAGGTTTCCCCCTGCTTGCTGGCTCTGAGGAAATAAAAGGTTATCTCAACAACCGCGTTTCGCAGCTTACGAATGACAAGCTCAAAACAGCGATTGGCGATGTGCTCAAGCACGACACGTTCCTGTCCGAGAAGGAAAAAGAAGATAAGCGCGAGCATGCCGCTGCAGATTTCAGGCTCACCGGACCTTCGCTCGAACATCCCAACACCTATCGCTTGCGACTGACGTTGCCCGAAACATTGAAACCGGAGCAGCTAAACGACTCCATTCTGGCCACTCCTACCACCAAGACCTGGGAGAAAATCGAATCCGATCCGCTGACGCTGGCGGGTGATGCCATCATGCAGGCGCTGCAGACCAGAAAAGTACAGGATGCCGCAGGCAGGGACATCAAGATCGATGGCGCCAAAGTGCTGGTGCAGATGGGCGATGGCAAGGATAACACCATCCAGCAATCGATTGCGGTGAAAGTCGATATCCCGCATGCCGAAACCATCCATCAGGAAAAAGTAATGGAGGCGATGCAGCAGGTATTGGGCAGTGTGCCGTCGCTTAAGGGTATCATCCCGCACAAGACCAGCTGGAGAGAAGAAGACGGCGTATGCCTTACCTTTGATCTTCCTGCCGGCGTGGCGCCTGCGCAAGCGATAAAAGAAATCGAAGCCCTGCATGCTAAAACACAAGTGGCACCCCCCGCTGCCTCCACGCCGCCTCTGCCTACCACTGTGACCGCTACCAATGGCGCGGCGGATGTCCCGCCTGCCACGGATACAGTCACGACCACAGGCAGCAAAACGTTTGCCAAGCCCGATTTGAAATCACCGACGCTTACACCCACCGCACCGCTTGCTGAAACAGCGGTAGGGCGTGAAGAAGGCAAGCCGGAATCACAGATGGCGCAAAGCGCTTAGCCATCTAAATCAAATAGCAGCACTTTGCTTTGCGCACTGGCGCAAAAGGCCAGCGCCATTTCTTGCTCTACTGCCAGGCCGTCACCTTCATTCAGGGCGATCTGGTTTACCTCTATGTTGCCCCCTGCCAGCTGCACCCAGGCTTTGCGGCCTTTCTCAGGGCGGTAATGCAATGTCTCACCTGTGGCGATATCCGCCATTAATATACGTGCATCCTGGTGCAGCAGCACGGATTCCTCTGCCCCGCTATGCGAGGCGATGAGACAGAATTTGTTCTGCAGCCGATCGGCATCGAAATGGATTTGCTGATACGAGGGCGCGATGCCCATGACGCTCGGCGTAATCCAGATTTGCAGCAAATGCACAGGAATATCTGCATTGGCGTTGAATTCGCTATGCAGTATGCCGAGCCCCGCGCTCATTTTCTGCACGTCGCCCGGACGAATGCGCGATCCGTTGCCCAGACTGTCCTTATGCTCGAGCACGCCGGTAAGGACGATGGTGATGATTTCCATGTCGCGGTGACCGTGGGTAGGAAATCCACCGCCGCCGGTGATGCGATCGTCATTGATCACACGCAGCGGCCCAAATCCCATATGGCGCGGATCATGATGTTCGCCGAAAGAAAAACTATGCCAGCTGTCGAGCCAGTCGATCTGTGTATGAAAACGATCAGAAGCCTTGCGCAGGGTGAGCATAGAGACCTAATGCAGTACGAGGCCGGGGATATCACTTTTCCACAGCAGCAGCAGGAAAATAAGCGCAATGGCAACACCGTAAGGCACGGGTTCGCCGACGGTGAGTACGCGCGGAATGGCCGGAGGATGTTGCAGTTTGGAAAACATGAAAGCGGTAAAGGGGCGGGCCACTACCAGCACCAACGCCAGCAATCCTCCGAAAAGCCCGACTCCCATGATGAAAGTGGGAAAAGCGCTTTTGCCTGTCCATAACGCCGCGGCCGTGAGCAGCTTGATATCGCCGGCTCCCATGATATTGGCGGCAAACAAACCAAACCCTACGGCAAAGGTGCCCAGCGCAAAAAGCAGCGCTATCTGCCATTCGATATGGCCTGGGGCGCAATAAAGAAACACCGGATAAAACACGAATAAGACGGCCACCAGCCAGTTAGGTATAATGTAGCGTGTGGTGTCGGTAATGATGACCGTAAGCATAAGAACGGTCAGCAGGACGAGAAAGAATATCATATTTCATCCATTTGTGGCGGTCTTGTTAATCTATTAGCAAATATTTCAAAGGTATAATAGTGAAAGATAACGGGGGCGCAGACATGTGGTTTGGCATCGGATTCTTGTTGGTGATGTATGTGGCGATAGTAAGCTGCATTTACGCCTTTCAACGCCACCTCATGTATTATCCGCTGAAGAATATCCCGGCACTTGCGACATTCGCGTTTAAGGATATTACCGAAATATCCCTGTCTTCAGGCGATGGCATGACACTTCAGGCATGGGCACATGCGGCGCGGCAATCTTACCCCACAGTACTTTATTTTCATGGCAATGCGCAGCATCTGGGCATGCGCGCGGCTAAATTCGGCGCGTTCGCCGAAGCCGGCTTTGGTCTCATCGCCGTCAGCTATCGCGGCTTTGGCAAATCCACCGGATATCCGAGCGAAAACGGAATCTATGCCGATGCGCGCGCGGCCATCGCGTATGCCAAGCAAAATCTGAACCTGCCTGCGGAAAAACTTATTTACTACGGCGAGTCGCTGGGCAGTGGCGTGTCGGTGCAGATGGCGCTTGAACAGCC
>Ga0206878_10071_pt1 | contig 41491 bp, 24 predicted proteins | sample Alteio_BWOrgCont_8_FD_152621 | JGI IMG/M metagenome (GOLD analysis project Ga0206878, IMG submission 152621) | Enriched cells from forest soil in Barre Woods Harvard Forest LTER site, Petersham, Massachusetts, United States -... | ecosystem: Environmental > Terrestrial > Soil > Temperate forest >... | reverse complement strand
CGATGGCTATTTAAACCGCCCGGAAATGACCTCCGAAAAGTTTGTTTACTGGCAGGAAACCGAGACAGAAACAACCCGGATCTACCGTACAGGCGACCTTGCCCGTTATATGCCCGATGGCAACATTGACTATTTAGGCCGAAGGGATACACAGGTAAAAATTCGCGGGAACCGGGTTGAACTGGGCGAAATTGAAGTACTGATCAACCAATTGAACGATATCCAGCAGGCAATTGTAGTTGCAAGGGAAGATGTTCCGGGTTCAAAACGCCTGGTAGCCTATCTGGTGTCGGCAAAAAACAAGCCCGACACCGACTACGTGCGAAAAAGCATCGAGCAGCAACTGCCCGATTTTATGCATCCTTCGGCCTATGTATGGTTGAACGAACTGCCCAAAACTACCAGTGGCAAAGTTGACCGCAAGAGTTTGCCAAAGCCCGACTTTCAACGCCCGGAATTAGGCGTGCTATATAAAGCCCCTGCAACCGCTCTCGAAAAAACCATCACAAAAATTTGGATGGATCTGCTGCTGATAGAAAAAATCGGTGTCGACGATAATTTCTTTCAATTAGGGGGAAATTCTTTACTGGCCCTTAAATCAGTGGCTGTTTTAAAACAGCAGCACGGCATTGAAGTGCCCATAACCAAATTATACCAGTTCCCGACAGTTAGCGGGATTGCAAACCTGGTGGCTGGCGTGAATAAACAGGCACCCGTTTCAGCTGTTAAAAAGAATAAAAATACTGCAGCTAACCGTGATATTGCCATTATTGGCATGGCAGGCCGGTTCCCCGGCGCAAATACCATTGAAGAATTTTGGGACTTGCTTGCCGAAGGAAGGGAAGGTATCAGCTTTTTTAGCGATGCTGAAATTGATCCAATTGTCGCCGTAAGTATAAAAAACGATCCTGCTTATGTAAAAGCAAGAGGCTTAATTGAAAAGGCCGATGAATTTGACGCCGAGTTTTTCGGCTTCAATCCGCGAACTACCGAATTAATGGATCCCCAGCAACGCGTTTTTTTAGAGATAGCATGGGAGATTTTAGAAGCAAACGGTTATTTACCACAAAAATATGCGGGCTCAGTTGGCGTATTCGCCGGCTGCGGTTATAATACCTACTTTACCAACAACGTACTGGCCCACCCAGAGATTGCTGAACGGGCCGGGCAATTTAACGTAAGGCTATTAAACGAAAAAGACTATATCGCTACCCGCACTGCTTACCAGTTAAACCTGAAGGGCCCCGCAGTTGCGGTTTATTCAGCATGTTCAACCTCGTTGCTGGCTATTGCGCAGGCGGTAAGCAGCATCAGGGATGGGCAATGCGATGTAGCGCTGGCCGGCGCAGCATCGATCACCTCGCCGCTTAAAAGCGGGCATTTTTACGAGGAGGGCTCCATCATGAGCAAAGACGGTCATTGTCGCCCATTCGACGCACAGGCCACCGGCACTGTATTTAGCGATGGTGCGGGTGTTGTACTGTTAAAAAGCCTTGAAGATGCCGAACGCGACGGCGATAACATATACGCCATTATAAAAGGCATCGGCATTAATAACGACGGCGCCGACAAAGGCAGCTTCGGCGGCCCAAGTGCCGAAGGACAGGCAGGCGCGATAGCAATGGCTATAAACGATGCCGGCATAGAGGCATCTTCCATCAGTTATATTGAAGCACACGGCACCGCTACGCCTCTTGGTGATCCAATTGAAATTGAAGGCCTTAGCCTGGCTTTTGGCCCGCAGCAACAAAAACAATTTTGCGCTATTGGTTCGGTAAAAAAGTAACCTCGGGCACATGACAGCTGCATCAGGTGTTGCTGGTTTAATAAAAACAGTGCTATCCATGCAGCACCAGCAATTAGCGCCAACGTTATTCTATCAAATCCTCAATCCAAACATAAAACTTAACGACAGTCCGTTTTACGTAAACACGGGTTTAAAGGCCTGGGAAACTGAAGGGAAACGTCGTGCCGGTGTTAGCTCATTCGGCGTTGGCGGCACCAATGTGCATGTGGTTTTAGAAGAATTTGAACCAGTTGCGGTGCAACCGGGTGAATCAAAACCGCTGTCGCTTGTTACCTGGTCGGCAAAAACTGAAAAGAGTTTGGGCCTATATGCCAAAAAGCTCGCCGGTTATGTTGAAAGCAATAAAACGGCCGATGTAGCCGATATAGCCTATACCTTACAAAACACGCGTGCTGACTTTAATGCACGCAGGTTTGTAATAGCGGAAAACAGTTCAGACCTGGAAGTCAAATTAACCGCCGAAAATATTGATGCGTCCACTACAAAAAAATTAAGTGCAAAAACATCCGAGATCGTGTTTATGTTCCCTGGCCAGGGTTCGCAATATGTGAATATGGGCAGGGAGCTTTATGACAACGAACCTGTTTTTGCTGCTGCTGTTAACGAATGTATCGATCTGCTGAAAGATACGCCGCAGGCGCATATACTGGAGGTGATTTATCCATCGGTAATTGACGAAATATCGGCCCAGAAAATAAAAAACACCTTTTACACCCAGCCGGCCATATTTATTATGGAATATGCTATGGCTAAATTGTGGATGAGCTGGGGCGTACAACCGATGGTTTTCACAGGCCACAGCATCGGCGAGTTTGTAGCAGCCCATTTTGCGGGTGTATTCAGTTTAAAAGATGCCTTGTTTTTAATTTCAACCCGCGCCAGGATGGTTAGCGAAGTTGAAAAAGGCAGCATGCTATCCGTAAGGACAGACGCCAACCAGTTGCAAACATTTTTACCCGAAGGCCTGTCGATAGCCGCTATTAACAGCAATAAACTCTGTGTAGTGGCCGGGCCTGACAAACTGGTGGAAGCATTTGCATCCAAACTGGAAGAAATAGAGATCCCCGGTCGTTTGCTACATACCAGTCATGCTTTCCATTCGGCCATGATGGACGACATTGTGAGGCCTTTTGAGGAAGTTGTTAAAACCGTAAAATTAAATCCGCCGGTTAAGCCCGTTGTTTCAACGGTTACCGGTAAATGGATGAGCGAAGCGGAAGCTACCGACCCCTCCTATTGGGCCCAGCATCTGCGTAAAACGGTTCGCTTTGCCGCTGCGGTTGATACTTTGCAGGAAGATGACGGCCGTTTATTACTGGAAGTTGGCCCCGGTACCGTGCTGGCAACCCTTTCGCGGCAGCAGGTTAGTAACAAGTTAACGCCAATTATCTCCGGTTTCGAGAAAAACGAAACAACTACTGAGTACTTTTCCGTATTAAGGGCGCTGGGCCAATTATGGCTGAATGGGATAGAGCCGGATTGGAAAGGGTTGTATCGCCAGCAACAACGGACGAAGTTGAATTTACCGGCCTATGCATTTGATAAAAAACGTTACTGGCTGGAAGCATTGCCACCCCAAAATGCCCCGGTAGACATATTGCAACAACAAGAAACCGAATTAAAAACAGAAAATATAATTTTAGAAAACGCCCTGATGAGACAAGAATTATTAACCGCTAAACTTAAGGAGCTTTTTGAGGATGCATCCGGTATCGAGATCGATGCAACATCAGCTGATACCAATTTCATCGAGATTGGTTTCGATTCATTGTTGCTAACCCAAATTGCCACAAATCTTAAAAAAGAGTTTAATGTTCCCATTACCTTCAGGAAGTTGTTTGAAGAGTATAACACCATCCATTCGCTGGCAGCTTATTTAGATGCCAACTTACCGGCCGGGACTTATCAGCCACAAGCGGCCCCTGTGACAAATCATTACCAGGCGCCTGTTTACAATGCACAGGCTGTTCCGGCGCCGGCAGCTGTTGCATCTGCCAACCCCGCTTTGGACCTGATAGCCCAGCAGATACAAATGCTGGCCAGCCAGCTTGCCGTTATGCAAAGTGCCGGGGCGACTCAACCTGCACCCGCTCCCGCACCTACGCCAGTTCCTGCGGCGCCAGTTGCGGCACAACCAGCTTCAAAAATTCAATACGAGTTGACGGCGGAAGAGGCCGTTGAAGTTAAAAAACCTTTCGGCGCTACTGCGCGGATTGAAAAACAGGTGCAGGGCCTTACCGAAAAGCAGCAGTCCTTTTTGAACCGTTTAACCATCCGTTATAATATAAAAACAGGCTCCAGCAAGGCGTACACGCAAAAACATCGCGAATACATGGCCGATCCCCGCGTGGTAAGCGGTTTCAGGCCTTTAACCAAAGAGATCGTGTACCCATTGGTGGTAAACCGCTCAAAAGGCAGCCGTGTTTGGGATATTGACGGAAACGAATATATCGATGCCTTAAACGGCTTCGGCTCAAACTTCCTGGGTTACCAGGTTGACGTACTAAAAAAAGCCGTATTACAACAGGTTGAAAACGGTTACGAAATTGGCCCGCAGCATGAGCTTGCCGGCGACGTTTGCGGCCTGATAGCCGAGCTTACTTCATTTGACAGGGCCGCCGTATGCAACACAGGTTCGGAAGCAGTGTTAGGGGCGATGCGTATTGCACGCACTGTAACCGGTCGTACATTAATTGTTGCCTTTGCCGGATCATATCACGGCATCAATGATGAAGTGATTGTCCGCGGCACTAAAAAACTAAAAACTATCCCCGCCGCACCGGGTATTATGCCCGAGGTAGTGCAAAATATGCTGATCCTGGATTACGGCACCGATGAGTCGTTGAAGATCATCCGCGAAAGGGCGCACGAACTGGCAGCCGTACTGGTTGAACCCGTACAAAGCCGTCGCCCTGAATTTCAACCCATTGATTTCCTTAAAAAAGTAAGGCAGATAACACAGCAATCAGACACCTGCTTGATATTTGACGAGGTGATCAGCGGCTTCCGTATGCATGCAGGTGGCGCACAGGCCATGTTCGGTGTTAAAGCCGACTTGGGTACTTATGGCAAGGTTATCGGCGGCGGCATGCCGATAGGCGCTATTGCCGGTATAAAAAAATATATGGACGCGCTGGACGGCGGTACATGGCAATACGGCGACGACTCGCAGCCGGAAGCCGGCGTTACCTATTTTGCAGGCACATTTGTAAGGCATCCTTTAGCACTGGCCGCAGGGAAAGCATCCCTGGAATATATGAAGGCAAAAGGCCCGGCTTTACAGCAAAGCTTAAATTCGCTGACAAAGTATTTAGCTGATGAATTAAATGCCATCTGCGAAAAAGAGGGAATCCCGTTATACTCGCCATCGTTCGGTTCGTTGTGGAAGATCAAATTTAAAGAGGAATTGCCCTACGGCGAATTACTGTTTACCCTGATGCGCGACAAAGGCATTCACATATGGGACCTTTTCCCTTGCTTTTTAACCGAATCGCACACCAAAGCTGATGTTGACACGATCATAGCGAAATTCAGGGAAAGTGTGGGTGAACTGATAGAATCGGGATTTTTCCCATCAAAAAGGCCCCAGGGGGTAGCTTTAAAACAGGAAGTTAACCCGGTAATGGAGTCACCATTCCCTGGCGCAAGGCTTGGCCGCGATAAGGACGGCAATCCGGGCTGGTTTATAAGCGATACGAACAATCCCGGTAAATATTTACAGGTAAAACTAAACGGTCATTAATTTTGGAAACAACTTATTTAATCTTTGATACAGAACCAGTAGCATTTGATCCATTTGCGGAACCGGAAATTTCATTTTCGTTTCCCGGGGTAGAAAGTTATTCCGAGGTCAAAGAGCAGGTGTACGAGGCAACCCCGGTTGAATTCGATCCCTTTGCCGGCCCCGAAATTGAACTGGTAGCACCCGCAACCGAATCTCAGACGGAGATATGGACGTCATGCCTGATTGGCGGGGTCGATGCAAATTGCGCATACAACGAGTGTTTTTCGCTCGTGTTAACCGGCTCTTTTGACAAGCCTGCCATGTTGCGTGCATTACAGGACGTAGTAAATATGCACCAGGCACTCCGAATGGCGTTCAGTGCGGACGGCGCCAGCATAGTAGTATTCAAGGACCTGCCATTAAGTACCGATTACAAAGACCTTTCTTCACAAACTCCGCAGCAACAACAGGACTTCATCACCGGAAACAATAAAAAGATCGTATTAGACCCATTCGACCTGGTAAATGGCCCGTTATTTAAAATATCACTATTTAAAACAACCGATACCGAGCATTATTTAACATTTGTGGTGCATCATATTGTATGCGATGGCTGGTCTATCGGCATTATGATGCAGGACCTCAGCAACCTTTATTCTGCCTATACTAAAGGCGAATACATCAGCCTGTCAAAAGCGCCGCTGTTCAGCGATTATGCCATTGAACAGCAGGAGTTAGCTGAAAGCGGCTCAAATGATGAAACGGTACAATACTGGCTCGACCAGTTCAAAGGAAGCGATCATCTTTTAAATCTCCCTGTAGATCATGCCCGCCCGGCACTGCGCACCTACAAAAGCCATCGCGAAGATTTTATTTTAAACAGCGACCTGGCAAACGAAGTTAAAAAATTGGGGAAAAGCACAGGCAGCAGCTTTGTAACCACATTACTTGCCGCCTTCGAGGTGTTTTTACAACAATTAACCGGGCAGGATGAAATTATTGTCGGCCTGCCGGCTGCCGGGCAATCAGCTACAGGTAATTACCGCCTGGTGGGCCATTGTGTCAATTTACTTGCGCTACGAAGCTTTCCGAAAGGCGATATTTCTTTTAAAGCCTACCTTAAACAACGGAGAAGCGAAGTGCTGGATGCTTATGATCACCAACTATTTACCTTCGGCAGTTTACTGAAAAAATTAAATATCGCCCGTGATCCTTCCAGGGTACCGTTGGTACCGGTAATGTTCAATATTGACATGGGCCTGGATAACGACGTTGAATTTTATGGATTAAACCATAAATTGATCAGCAATCCGCGGGAATATGAAAATTTTGAATTATTTTTAAACATTGCCGGCCAGGATGCAGCGCCTACGCTGGAATGGTCGTACAATACGCAACTATTCAAGGAGTCTACCATCAAAACAATGATGGACGGATTTGAATTCCTGTTACAGGAATTGGTAAAAGAACCGGAAATATTAATTAAAAATATCCCACTATTAAATGCAGAAGAGTTAACGAAACAGTTAGATGCCTGGAATAACACCAAATACCCCTATCCAATGCATACATCATTACACAAATTAATTACAACGCAAGCCGAAACTATTCCCGATAAAACTGCTATTATTTTTGGGGAGCAAAAAGTTACATACAAACAGCTTAACGAGCGGGCAAACCAGCTGGCGCATTTACTCATTAAAAACGGGGTAAAAAAAGGCGACCGGGTAGGATTTTCGCTCGATAGGTCGGCCGAAATGGTGATCGCATTACTGGCGATAATGAAAACAGGCGCGGTTTATGTACCCCTCGATCCGCAGTTCCCGCTAAATCGGATCAACTACATGCTAGAAGATTCGCAGGCTGTAGTTTTACTAACTTCTCAAAAATACAAAGGCCGGTATCAATCTTCTGCTAAAGAATTGCTGCTCGAAGATGAATGGCAAAACCTGCAGGATTATGATACCACAGCGCCTGAGGTAATAGTTGACGGAGAAAGCCTGGTTTATATCCTCTATACGTCCGGTTCAACAGGTAACCCTAAAGGCGTACAAATTGCCCATCACAACCTGGTTAACTTTTTAACCAGTATGCAAAAAGCGCCGGGTATAACTGCCGATGACCGCTTGCTTGCTGTAACCACCATCAGTTTTGATATTGCCGGGCTCGAATTATGGCTTCCCTTGTTAACAGGGGCCGAAATTATCCTGGCCGATACGGCAACCGCAAAAGACGGCAGGGCCTTGTTGGATGTTATTAAAAAAGAACGTGTAACCCTAATGCAGGCAACCCCCTATACCTGGCGGATAATGCTGGAAGCAGGTTGGGACGAAAATACGCCTGTAAAAGTTATATGCGGTGGCGAAGCCTTGCCGCAGGAATTGGCACAAAAGCTGCTAACCCGCGCATCGTCGCTGTGGAATGTTTATGGCCCTACCGAAACTACCGTTTGGTCTACCATAAAACAATTAACCAAACAGGATAAGGTAATATCTATCGGCAGGCCGATCAATAATACTTCTATCTATATTTTAGATAAATTCTCAAAACCGCTGGCACAAGGTGTAGCAGGTGAAATTTATATCGGCGGCGATGGCGTTGCCAAAGGTTATTTAAATCGCCCTGAATTAACCGCCGAAAAGTTTGTAGAGGACCCATTTGCCAAACAACCCGGCGCAAAAATGTACCGCACCGGCGACCTCGGCAAATTTTTGCCCGATGGCGAGATAGAATGCCTTGGCCGTATTGACGCACAGGTAAAAATAAGAGGTTACCGGATAGAGACGGGCGAAATTGAATTCCAGCTTGAAAAGGAAATTGACGTAAAAGAAGCCGTGGTTATAGCCAGGCCCGATCAGCATGGGGTTGACAAACTGGTTGCTTTTATAGTGGTTGACGCTGATCATGCGATAACTTCGGACGGATCAACCCAAACCCAAAGCTGGAAGAACTCGCTGAAAAAATCTGTGCCCGATTATATGGTGCCTGATAATTTTATCGTTATCCCGGCCATGCCATTAACGCCCAACGGCAAGGTTGACCGCAAAGCGCTTGCAAAACACGGGGCAGCCCTGGCAGAGGAAGGCAACATTTATGTAGCGCCCCGCACCGATATTGAAAAAATGGTTGCGGACATTTGGATAGAATTTCTTGGGATTAAAAAAATAGGCGTTCATGATAACTTTTTCGAGTTGGGCGGGCACTCGCTCATCGCCGTGAAGGTAATGGCGCGGATTGAAAAAGAAACCGGTAAACGCCTGCCACTGGCCACCTTATTTGAATCGCCGACGGTTGAAAAATTAGCACATACGCTTGAAATCGGCGCAAAATCAATAACCTGGGATTCCCTGGTGCCTATAAAACCTAAAGGAAACAAAATGCCTTTATACATGGTACACGGCGCCGGGCTTAATGTGTTGTTGTTTAATACCTTGGCCATGAATATGTCGCCCGAACAGCCGGTTTATGGCCTGCAGGCGAAAGGCCTTGATGGTATTGATGAGCCACTAGGCAAAATAGAGGATATTGCAGCGTATTATATAGCGGCGATAATGGAGCAAAACCCAACCGGGCCATATGCACTTGCAGGTTATTCGTTTGGCGGTATCATCGCCTTTGAAATGGCGAGACAGTTGGAAGCTTTGGGTAAGGAGGTAAAGATGCTGGCCATGTTTGACACCTACGCCTATCGGTCTCCGCATTACGACCCCGCCCTGCTTAAGTTGTACAAACGTGGGAAATTCTTTGTAAAAAGATTCATGTACACCTTCACGTTCAGCAATGGTTTCAGGTACACCATAGTTGAACGGAGCACCAACGTAAAACGACGGATAATAAGGGCGTACTGGGATTTAAGATACGGCAAAAACCAAACCCAGGCCGGTATATTCGGTTATTCGAACAAGGTGGACGTGATGAATGAGTATGCTGAAAAGCACTACCAGTTAAAACCTTATAACATTGCCGTTGAAGTTTTCAGGGCCGATAACCGCACCTTTTATATGGATGATGCCGAGTTCCTGGGCTGGAAACCTTATGCGCTTAAGGGAGTGAACATTCACCGGATACCAGGCGAACATAATACAATTTTTAAAGCGCCAAACGATAAAACATTTGCCAGCATACTGCAAAAATGTCTCGATGAAGCAATGTTGAAATCTTAAGTTATCCGTTGAACGTTATTGTTGGGTGCACGTGGCGCCAGGCTTTTTATTTAAACAAATCAGCTGGAAATAGCGTAAAGTGTTAAGTTTAAGCGGTACCTTGCCACCGGTAACTATCTATTTAACGGTTCAGGACAAAAAAATGTCTCTTTCCAAAATTCATAACTGCTACGTAAATGATATTACCTGGAACGATGCAGCAACCTGCAATTGCCAAATTGGCGATCAAGTTGATATATACCGCATCGGCATCGCCGCAAACCTTTCTCATTTAAACAACCTTTCAACCTTGCTGAATGCCGCAGAAACGGCACGGGGAAAAAGATATTTTCAATTGAACGATAAAAACAGGTTCATTATTAGCCGGGGGGCCTTAAGAATTATTTTAGGAAAATATTTAAATCAACAAGCTGCTGCAATTGAGTTTGAGATGGGGCTGAATAAAAAACCGTTCGTTAACAACACAAACGGAGTACCAGTTTGTTATAATGTCTCGCACTCCGGCGACTGGATAGTAATAGCTGTGGCAGCATCTGAAATTGGTGTCGACACCGAACTTATTAACCACACATTCGAGTTTAAAGATATAATAGCTGAATATTTTAGTCCCGGAGAAATCAACTATATAAACGGTGAACAGTCCTGCGAACGTTTTTTTAAACTGTGGACCAGGAAAGAAGCATTAACCAAAGCTACGGCAAAAGGGCTTGACGACGGCCTCAAATTTATTCCGGGGCTCGATGGGGATCATTCTGTACGGGCCGATATGATCGGGTCGGCCAAGGATTGGACGGTGAGTTCTTTTGAGCTGTATAAAAACTATGTTGCCAGTGTTGCCGGCAGTGCGCATGCAAATGAGCTTAGGTTTTGGGAAATAACGTTAAAGCAGCAACAATAATGCTTAAATAAATTCGCATCACAACCAGTCATGGCTGTAGTGACCACCAATCTGCAATATTATTAATAATATATAATTTAATATATAATAATTAGAGACATACAAGAGCCATAAGTGGCTATAAAACCGCAAAAGGTAGTTGTTAGCAAAAACTGCATTGTAAATACCGGTTTTATATAACCTTTAGCTTAAAAAATACGTAATCAGGCGTAATTCAAACAAACATATCAGATTAGCACGCAAATGAAAAAGAGAATACTAATAGTCGATGATGACCTGAGTATTTTAAAGCTTCTTAATTTTATTCTCTCAAAAGATTATGAAGTAATAGTCAGGAATAACGGTATTGATGCTTTCTCGTGGCTAGAGGACGGCAATATCCCCGAACTGATCATATCCGATCTCCAGATGCCTTATTTTGATGGCCAGTCTTTCATTAAAAATGTAAAGATCAGCGGCCTTTTTCGCGATATACCCATTATTATGCTTTCGGCCGCACATGACCTGGACGAACAGGTTGCAAAAATGCCATATCAATTGGATGCCTATTTGCCCAAGCCTTTTAATCCTACCTCGTTAAAAACGGCGATAAATCAAGTATTATACATTTATGACGCAACCTAAGCCGACCGAATGGAACGAAAGTGCAGCTTCGCACACCAGGATTGCGTATGCCGGACTACAGTTAAAAGAGTTGGTAACTACCGAGCTGAATTCCTATTTCCAGATCCTTTATAACGATTCACTGGTGCAGCTCGAAGAATATTTGGGCGACCAGTCCATCCTATCGGTCCCCGAAATCATCCTGATGGAGGTTGACGAGAACGGCGAATGCTTTGCATTAGTGGAAAGGTTAAAAAGCAACTTTTTGTTCAACGGGGTTATAATTGTACTGATGTCGCTTTCAAACGACAAGGCATTCAAGTTAAATGCCATGCGCCTGAAAGTGCATGATTTTTATATATACCCTTTTTCCATGTCGGACCTGCGTGAGCGGCTGAACTTCCTGGTAAAATTTAAACTGATCAAACCCAAGCTGATCGAAATTTCGAAAGAAGTGGACGTCGATTACCGCATGCCGTTCGGCAAACGGCTTATTGATGTTTCTGTTTCCGGCACTATGCTATTATTGCTCTCGCCTATCCTGGCAATTATTGCCATTGCGGTAAAATTGGGCTCAAAAGGCCCGGTTATCTACAAAAGCAAGCGGGTTGGAACCGGTTATAAGGTATTTGATTTTTACAAATTCAGGTCGATGCGCACCGATGCCGACAAGATGCTGATCGAGTTATCCACACAAAATCAGTACGCAAATGAGGATGGGGGCACAAAAGCCGCATTTGTTAAAATTAAAGACGACCCCCGTGTTACCAAACTCGGCAATTTTTTACGAAATTCGAGCCTTGACGAGTTGCCTCAGTTGTTCAACATCCTGATTGGCGACATGTCATTGGTAGGTAACAGGCCACTGCCCGTTTATGAGGCCGAAATGCTGACTTCAAACGAATGGTCGATGCGTTTTTTGGGTCCTGCAGGCTTAACCGGCCTGTGGCAAATAACCAAACGCGGGAAACAGGATATGTCAGAACGTGAAAGAAAAAAACTGGATAACTTTTACGCTCAGAATTATTCCTTTTGGCTTGATTTGAAGATATTGCTGAGAACTATACCGGCTGTGTTGCAGAAAGAAAAAGTTTAAACAAATGCATAATAAATTAAAGATCCTTTGCCTGTCGTTATTTATTTTGATCTTAAGCAGTACTTGCTACGCACAGGAAACAATGTTCAAGGATCTGAACTACCCTTACCTCGAAAAACTTATTGCTACCGCCAAAAGAAATTATCCCCAGGTTAAGGTACTTGCCGACCAGGTAAATATTGCCAAAAGCACTTTTCACCAGTCGAATTTCGGCTGGCTCGACGCCTTCACCGCCTCGTACATTTACAGCCCCGAAAGTGCTATAAATGCAACACAACCTGTTATTTTTAAAGGTTACCAGCTGGTTGCCACCATTAGCATAGGCTCGCTGTTTGAACGACCATATACCATACATAATGCACGGGTAGCGGTGAAAATTGCCGAAGAAACCCAGGCGCAATACGATTTGACAATAGAAGCGCAAGTGAAGCGGGCCTATTTTGCTTATATTGAAGCACAAGCAGATTTAAGGAATAAGGTAAATGCGGTACAGGATGCAACTACCGCAGTAAATCAGATTAAACACACTTTTGAAAAAGGGGAAACAACGTTCCAGGTTTACAACGAAACGTTAGTAAACCTCTATAATCAAAATTCATTTAGAGTGCAGGCTGAATTAGCTTTATTCACTGCTAAAACCAACCTGGAGGAATTGTTGGGAACCAAGCTGGAAAGCGTAAAATAAATAATGGAAGTATCGGGTTATTTTTCTCTTGTAGGCAAATATAAATATATCATAATTATCATTGTCCTGGCAATGGTAGTTGCATCGTACTTTCTTGTCAAAAATCTTCCTGACGAATACATTTCAAGCACTCAGATTGCTACGGGTATTGTTGATGCATCAAAACACCTGCTTGATAAAGACGCAAATGCTGCAGCCCAGCAGGAGCAGATAAACCAGGAGTTTAACAACCTGACAGAAATACTAAAGCTGAAAAAACTGATAGACAATGTGTCGTACCAGTTAATTATTCATGACCTTAGCAGCCCCACCCCTTTCCGAAAGCTGAATCACCAGTTTAAAAATCTTAGCCAGCCTGCCATTGAGCATGCCCTTGTTGTTTACAGGGCCAAACTGCAAAACGGCGAACCTTTGTCGTTATATGATAAGGACGAAGCCGGTTTGAATGAATTGCTGATCTCCATGAGATATGATGAACGATCGCTGCGAAAGAACCTGGATATAGCACGCGATGTTGAAAGTGATTTTATTTCTGTTACCTACACCTCCGAAAACCCGCAGTTGTCGCCTTTTGTAGTAAACGCCCTTTGCAAGGAGTTTTTAAACTATTACACGGTAAATGTTAAACAAAGCGAAACAAACGCCGTAAACTTTTTATCGAACCTGTTAATTGAGAAAAGGAATGCGCTTAACGAGAAAAAAGATTCGCTGCAGCAATACAAAATAAAAAACGGCATTTTAAACCTTGATGAGCAATCGCGCCTCATATATGCACAGATATTAAATTACGACGATAAAAAACAACAGGCCGAAAAAGATATCGCCTCGTACGAAGGGGCCATCAAAAGTATCGATAACCATTTTAACCCGAAAGACCGGCAGTATATCGAATCGACCATAAGCCAGTATAACCAGTCGATCACCAGTACCACCGAACAGCTGCATATCCTGAATGATGAATATGTACACAGCGGTTTCGATCCAAGATACAAACCGGCCGTAGATTCGCTGCAAAAGGAATTGAACAACGAAATAAATAATGGCTCGGATAAATATATATCGGATCCGAGAATAGCTAAAGACGACCTGGTTAAACAAAGGATGACCCTTGAAGTATCAAGGGACCTGGCTAAGTACAGCGTTAAATCAATCGACAGAGAACTGGGCGAATTGAATGCACAAAAAGCCAGGCTGGTGCCATTTGATGCCATTGTAAAAACCTATGAATTTGATATTAATATAGCCAGCCAGGAATACATGGATGTATTAAATAAATACAATGCCACTAACCTGCAGTCTAATTTTTCCATCAAGCTGTCGCAGGTTGAACCGGCTACACCAAGTTCGGCAGAACCGTCGAAAAAAATGCTGCTGATAGTACTTAGCGGCGTTTCGAGCTTAATTTTGTGTTTGCTGGTATTGTTTATTCTTTTTTACCTTGATGACACTATTAAGGAACCGGTTGACCTGGTAAACAAAACGCAATTACCTTTACTCGGGTCGTTAAATACCATCAGTGGGCCAAAGCCCGACCTGAAAAAGCTTTGGGATGTTGAGAACAGGCAGCGAATGCAGCAGTTTAAGGAACTCCTGAGATCGGTAAGGTTTGAGATAGACCAGGAACTTAAAGGCGAAAAAATATTGGGCATAACCAGCTTAGGGCCTGGTGAAGGGAAAACCCTTTTGGCAACAAGCCTGGCTTACTCCTACTCGGCCATAAACAAAAAAGTTTTATTGATCGACGGGAATTTCGGGAACCCAACCATCAGTAAAACTATCCAACCAAAATTGTTTGTCGAGGATTATTTCCGGACGAGTGCATACATCGAGCGAGATAATACAGCTATAAGCGTAATAGGCAACCGTGGCGGCGATGTCACCTTGCTGGAGATAAATGATGAACGAAATATTCAGCACGAATTTGATGATCTGCGGTCGCGGTACGATATTATATTGATAGACTTGCCTCCCCTGGATTCGTTAAACCAATCGAAAGAATGGATTTTATTTACCAATAAAGTTATAGCCGTTTACGAGGCCCATAGAAGCATTACCAGGTCGCAGAGCCAATACATTGATTATTTAAAACACCTGAACAATAAATTTTCAGGATGGGTTTTAAATAAAACAACCGCCGGCTATAAAAGAAAAAAGAAGTAAAACGGGTTTCGGGTTAAAGATCAGAGAGATTAGTGGTTAGGAAAAGGTGGAGATCGATACAATAAAACTTTCCAACGTTTCAACTTTCCAACATTGCAGCTACAAATGAAAATTGAACACAAAAAGGCAACTGATCCTTTAAAAGATCTGAGCAGGTTACAGAGAAACTGCCTTATAGTTGCTATTATAGTTGCTTTTTGGGGTATTTTTGTTTGGTTTATAAAAATATTATTTTTTTAATACGAATATTACGCAAATAAATGCTGAATGATAGGGTTGAAAATAATGTATTGCAGAAAACCTTCTGGCAAAAAATAATTGTAAAAAAAATTTCGGCGCCAGCAGTCATTATTTTCCTGGTCATCTCTTGCCTGTTTATAACTTTCGTAATTGCACGGGAGGGTTATATTATAGGCGCCGTTATTATTTGCGCCCTTATGGCGCTGCCTATTGGCTATGCAACGGTTGTTTATCCTCAGTTCGGCATCATTACACTTATCGTCGTAGCATTTTTTATAAATTTTGCGTCGAGGTTTTTGCCCGAGCCCACCCCTATCGGGCTGGTAATGGATGCGATGACGTACCTGCTGATACTGGGGTTTTTTGTGCGGCAAAAAAAGGAAAAGGACTGGAGCTATTTTAAAAATCCGATCACGTATTTTATCCTCATCTGGATAGGATATAACTTTTTCGAGGTTATCAACCCCGAGTCTCCTTCAATTCTGGAATGGGTGTTTACCGTGCGTACGGTTGGTGTTATTATGCTGATGTATTTTGTGTTTCTTTTTCATATACGCACAAAAGAAAACATCCGGCTGATACTGAAAGTATGGATCATACTCGCCTTCCTGTCGGCCCTTTCGGGCTTCCAGCAGGAACATATCGGTTTATTCCCGTTTGAACACGACTGGCTATACCGTTATCCCGATCGTTTTAAATTATTATTTATCGGTGGCCACCTCCGTAAATGGGGTATATTTTCGGACCCGGTTGTTTACGCTTATAACATGGTGGCAGCAGCACTACTGTGTATATCGTTGCTGTTAAGCAACCGAAGCGCCAAAAGGAAATTTATTTTAGTTTTCCTGATCGCGTTTTTCTTTACAGTAATGTTGTACTCCGGTACCAGGGCGTCGTACGTAATTATCCCGGCGGCGATGGTGATGTTAACTATATTAAACTTTAATAAAAAGATATTTTTTATTGTTTTGGCCGGCGGTTTCGTACTGGGAGTGCTGGTAGTTATGCCTACATCAAATCCAACGCTTGCCAGGTTTCAAAGCGCGTTTAAGCCGTCGAAAGATGCATCGTTCGAAGAACGTGCCAAAAACCAGGAACGCATTAAACCCTATATCCTGGCGCACCCCATTGGCGGCGGTTTGGGTTCGGTAGGCATCTGGGGCGAACGTTTTGCGCCAAACTCCTATCTCGCCAAGTTCCCGCCTGATAGCGGTTACGTTAGAGTAGCCGTTGAAATGGGCTGGATCGGCCTGCTAATTTATTGCATTTTTAATTTTGTTATACTATATAAGGGTATCAACTATTTCTACCTGATCAAAGATCCGGAGCTTAAAACCTATTGTTTGGCCATGATTCTGATCATTTTTGCCTTCGATGTTGGTAACTATCCACAACAAGCACTCGTACAATACCCGTCGAATATTTTATTCTATTTAGCGATGGCCCTTTTGAATATTACGATGAGATTAGATCTTGAACAAAGACAATTAAAATCCGTATAAGTCGCCGTAAGGTTTAATAAGTATAAATAAAACAAAAGTTAAAAATGTTCTTACTAAGTACTGTTAAATCAAACCCGCGACTAAAAAAATTTGCACATTGGCTTATAATACCCCGCGGCCAGGCCAGGCCCCGACTGTGGGTCAGACTATTTATTAACCCATTTATTCATAAAAAAGGCAAAAACGTTATAATAAGGTTTAATACCAGGATGGATTTGTTTCCTTTTAAAAATTTCAATATCGGCTCAAATAGTATTATCGAAGATTTTGCGACGATAAACAACGGTGTTGGCGATGTTTTTATTGGCAACAATTGCGGAATTGGCTTAAGTAATGTGATTATAGGGCCTGTAAAAATGGGAAATTATGTAATGCTGGCACAAAACATTGTTATTTCGGGCCTCAACCATGGGTACGAAGATATCACTGTGCCGCCCCGGCTTCAAAAAGTAGTTACCAAACAAATTACCATTGAAGATAATGTATGGGTTGGCGCCAACGCGGTAATAACTGCAGGCGTAACCATTGGCAAACATGCCGTAATAGGTGCAGGCAGTGTGGTAACAAAAAACATCCCCGAGTTTTCTGTTGCGGCCGGTAACCCGGCGCGAATAATTAAAAAATATAATTTTGAAACCGGTAGCTGGCAAAAAGTGTAATGAATTTTCTAAAAAAACTCGTAAATAAACATACACTCTCCTTAGCCAGTAATGCCGTAATGCCAATTATGGGCATGATAACGGTTTCAATGCTTGCCCGTAATTTATCCAGGGCCGATTTTGGCGACTGGATATTATTTCTCATAGCCTATACCATCGTGAATTTTTCGAGGAGCGGCTTTTTACAAACCTCCCTGGTAAAATTTTGCTCGGGTGCAAAAAACGACCGCGCCCTGAATGTAATAGGCTCAACCTGGTTTTTAGGCTTTGCAATGGTTGCCGTTGTGGGGATATTGAGCTTTGTGACCTACTTTTTTTATAAAAGCGATGCGTCCACCGATATTATGATCAAATGGTTCGCCATTATATTTCTTAGCACGCTGCCATCAAGCATAGGGTTGTGGGTGTTGCAGGCCGAAGAACGTTTCGACAGGGTTTTTATTTTGAACCTGGTTGGTCAGCTTACATTTTTTATTTCCGTAGTTGTCTTAATCGCCCTTCATCAAACCCATTTCCAGGGTGTAATATACGCATACTGCTTATCGGCCATTATTACCAGCTTGGTAACCATATTTGCCGGATGGGCAAAAATTCATGCTATCCGCAATAAAAGCTGGGTATGTGTCAAGGAACTCGTAAACTTCGGTAAATATAGCATCGGGACTTCCATCAGCTCTTATTTGCTCCGGGGTTCTGATACATTCATCATTAAGTTCATGTTCGTGGATCCTTCAATTGTGGGCATTTATTACCTGCCACAACGGTTAATGGAGGTGATTGAGATCCCGCTACGAAGTTTTATCGCTACAGCCTTGCCGGCGATGTCGGCTGCTGTTCATAAAAACGATACAGCGCACATGACCTACATCATGAAAAAATATGCCGGGATATTGACCATTCTTTTAGTCCCCTTATCTATTGTAGCCTTTTTAGGAGCCGATATGATCATTGACGTTATTGGCGGCAAAAACTTCGCTAACACAGCTGCGGCAAATGTTTTCCGCATCTTCATGTGCTTTGCCATTTTGCTCCCGGTTGATCGGTTTTTCGGAATAACGCTTGATATTTTGAACAGGCCTCATTTAAACTTAATAAAGGTTTTTTTGATGCTGGTGGTAAACATAGTGGGCGATTTTATTGGTATTTACATTACCCATAACCTGTACGGGGTTGCGCTTTCATCCATATTCACCTTTTTAGCCGGTATTCTTTATGGTTATTGGATGCTGAAGAAGAACCTTCAATTTAGAATGCGTGATATACTGGCTTTAGGCTTTAGTGAGATATTCATGGTAATAAAAGACCTGGCCACCAGGTTTAAAAGAAAAACCGACCAGGTTGAAAGCTAAAATATGCTTTATGATAGACACATTCCCCCTAACCGTTGTACCATGAGCCTCGAAAACCAAAATATCGTTATTTTTTCGCAGATGCAGTTTGATAGCCCGCTGGAGTCGACAAACTTCACTATGGCTAAACACCTGGCAAAAGACAACATGGTGTACTATGTCGACAGGCCTTACACCTGGCTGGACTATGTGAAATTCAAAAACACTCCGGGCTTCAAAACCAGGCGGCCTCACTTTTTTTCGGCGGCAAACAGCCTGATCGATACCGAAAATCCCAACCTGAAGATAATCATCACTCCCCCGGTGCCATCCATAAATATGCTGCCCGAGGGTAAATTATATCGCTGGGCATTAAAGATCAATGAAAAAATCGTCGGCAAAAGATTAAAAAAGGTGATCGAAAAGCTCGGTATTAATAATTACATTTTTATTAATTCATATAATGTTGCCTTTCCGTCACTTCATAAACAACTCAAGCCAATTTTAACGGTTTACCACTGTGTCGACCCGTTGATTGAGCCTTACCAAACCCGCCACGGCCTTATATCTGAAGATATTTTGGTGAAAGATGTGGACATGGTGATATCAACGAGTAAGGAACTGTGCAATAAAAAAGGCCTGCTCAACAAAAATTCGTTTTTTATACCGAATGCAGCAAACATAAGTCATAGTCAAAAAGCACTGAATCCCGAATTAAAGACAGCGGATATTTTAAAGGGGATAAAAAGACCGATCATTGGCTATTTTGGGAACATTGAACGCCGCATTAATTACGACCTGGTTAAAGAACTGGTTAATAGCAACCCCGATAAAAGCTTTGTTTTTATTGGCCCGGTTGACCGTTATTATATCAAAGAAGAAGAATACCAGGGCGACAATCTTTTTCTGAAAGGGGCTGTACCATACGAGTTGATGCCCGCCGTGTTAAAAGGATTTGATGTAGCAATAATCCCATTCAAAAAGGATGAAGTAAGCAATAATATTTTCCCTTTGAAGCTCTTTGAATACCTGGGTTCGGGGAAACCGGTAGTTTCCACTGATTTTAATACCGATTTGAAAGATTTTACCGGCGATACGGTTTTTTATTGTGAAAATGCAACTGATTTTTCTGAAGCGTTGAACGTTTCGCTAAATGACAATGACTCTTTGAAACAAAAAAGATTGGCGGTAGCAGCCGATAACACCTGGGAGCACCGGATAACCGAAATTAAGGACCTGCTCAAAGCAAATCTTGATAAAAAAGCGCAGCGGGATAAGGTACTGGTTTGACGATCGTCTAAAATATTTCATCACCCCACTGCCGAAGGTAGAACAACTGGAAAGAATCCTTGTTACCCTTTAGATGATGGGAGCTTTGGCCACTTATTTAATATTGCAATGTGGTGGAAACAACAGTCGGCATCAAAAATCAGCCCTCAAAAAAATCCCAAAACAACATATCATTTCTCAATCGCTTGCGTATAAAGGCTATTAGCTTATGGATATTATTAGATTTATTGCAGCAATAATTACCAGTATAATTTTTATATACCTGGGTGTATATAGCCTATACTTATTTATTTTTTCGGTATCGGGTAAAATATTCCGGGTTAAAACGCCGCCTGCGGCTACCAAACTTGCAAAATTTGTGGTTTATATATGCTCCTATAAGGAGGATGAGATCATATTGAATTCGGCCGCGAATGCCGTTACCATCGATTATCCGAAAGATATGTTTCATATCTGCGTGATCGCCGATTCGTTAAAACCCGAAACAGTTGAAAAACTAAAAGAAATGCCTATACAGGTGCTGGAAGTTGTGTTTGAAAGCAGCACAAAATCGAAAGCGCTTCACAAAGCCATTGAAAATACTGCCGACGGTTTTGACGCCGCCGTGGTTTTTGACATCGACAACATTGCCGCACCCGACTTTTTACACCAGATAAATAACTATTTACAGGCGGGTAATAAAGTTGTGCAGGGGCATCGCATGGCAAAAAACACCAACACTTCCATCGCAGTACTGGATGCTATCAGCGAAGAAGTAAACAACCACATATTCCGCAAATCTCAAAGGGTTTTCAACCTCTCGGCGGCCATTATAGGTTCGGGTATGGCCCTGGAGTATAATGTGTTTAAAGAAATAATGCTGCAGATTGATGCCGTGGGGGGATTTGATAAAGAAATGGGCCTGTTGCTTACACACAGCAAAATAGGCGTTGCATATGCCGAAAACGCCGTAATTTATGATGAAAAGGTAAGCAACCCCGAGGTATTTAAAAAACAAAGGCGCAGGTGGCTTTCCGCCCAGTTCAGCTTACTTAAAAAGTATGGCAGTACTGGCTTTACAGAACTCTTTAAACATGGCAACTTTGATTACTGCAATGAAATTTACCAATTGGCAATACTGCCACGTGTGTTAATGCTTGGTTTAATGCCCTTTATGTTGCTCATCTCTATACTTACACCCGGCATCGGCCCCGGATGGCAGCTATGGTTGGCGGCGACAGGTTGCTGTTATGCTGGTATCCTGATAGCCATACCTGTTAGCTTTTTAAACGACAAGTTTTGGGGCGCCATTATCAGGGTGCCGCTCATATTTTTCACCATGGTTTTGTTATTATTTAAGCTGAAAGGAGCAAATAAGAAATTTATTCATACACCACATATCCAAAACGCCGAATAATACGTATAATAGTAATATTCCTGTTACATTCCCCTAAATGGCCAGGCATACAATGAATTGAGATCAAGCCGTTACAAAATATGAGTACTCAAGTGCATATTGACAGTAAAAATAACCCGAACGATACCTTTGCAGACTACCCAAAGGATAAAGCGCTACCGTACTTCTTAAATAAATGTGCCAAACAAAACGGCAGCAAAATTGCCATTAAGTTTCACGATCGCAAATTAAGCTACAAAAGTATATACGAAAACTCGAACAGGCTTGCTAAAGTATTAATTGACAGTGGTATAAACGCCGGGGATGTAGTGGGCCTGGCACTTGACCGCTCGCCCGAAATGGTTATATCGCTGTTGGCCATACTGAAATCAGGGGCGGCCTACGTACCGCTTGACCCTGAATACCCAAAAGACAGGATAGAGTTTATGCTGGACGATTCGTCGGCGAAAATCTTATTGACTTCAAAAAAATATAAAGGTCATTTTCATTCCGGGTCAACAGAATTGCTGTTGGAAGACGCTTTACAAAAAGCAGAAGGGTACGGTCCCGAAGAACCGGAAATAGTTATTGATAGCGATTCTCTCGCGTATATACTTTACACTTCAGGGTCAACCGGGAAACCAAAAGGCGTACAGATAAGACATTACAACCTTGTTAATTTTTTGCTTAGCATGCAAAAAGAACCGGGTATGACAGCTGATGATAAAATATTAGCGGTAACCACTATTTCATTTGATATTGCCGGACTTGAATTATACCTGCCGTTAATTTGCGGCGCCGAACTGATACTTTCAAATTCCGAAACATCGAAGGACGGCCGTTTGCTGCTCGACCTGGTGAAAGATGAGCAGATCAGCTTTATGCAGGCCACCCCTTACACCTGGCGCATGATGCTGGAGGCTGGCTGGGAAAACTACCTGCCTATAAAAATTCTTTGCGGCGGCGAAGCTTTGCCAAAAGACATGGTAAACAAGCTGACCTGGCGCAGCAGCGCGCTCTGGAACATGTATGGCCCTACCGAGACGACGATCTGGTCGACGGTAAAGCTTATTGAGAATGATGAGGATATTACCATTGGTAAGCCGATAGACAACACCCAGGTTTATATACTTGATGAGCATTTAAATAACCTGACCAATGGCGAGACCGGCGAAATTTTTATCGGTGGCGAAGGCGTTGCTAAAGGATATTTAAACCGGCCGGAGCTTACTGCCGAACGGTTTATTGATGACCCGTTTTCTGAAATTCCAGATAGTAAATTATACCGTACAGGCGACCTGGGAAAAATAAAACCATCGGGAGATATACAATGCCTGGGCAGAATTGACCACCAGGTAAAAGTAAGAGGCTACCGTATTGAACTTGAGGAGATTGAACATGCCCTGGTAAAACAGGCCGATGTAAAAGAAACGGTGGTTATAGCGCGAGAGGATACGCCGGGCGATCCGCGCCTGGTGGCATATGTGGTGCTAAATACAGGAACCGAAACCGTTGATATAAAAGCACAAACATACACCTGGCACCAGGCATTGATGGCTGTATTGCCGGAATATATGGTGCCGGATGATTTTGTTTTATTGTCTTCCATCCCTATAACGCCAAACGGGAAAACAGACAGGAAATCGTTGCCGAAACCCGATTATAATTTAATAAACCGTGCCGGCGAATATGTGGCCCCACGCACCGATATTGAAAAACAAGTTGCCGAAATATGGCAGGAATTAATGGGCCTGGAGAAGATCAGCATTTTTGATAATTTTTTTACGCTTGGCGGCCGCTCGCTGGTGGCTGTGCAAATAATGGCGCGCATTGAAAAGCTAACGGGCAAACGTTTACCGCTGGCAACCCTTTTTGAGCACTCAACTATTGAAAAATTATCGCTGATGCTTAATGTTGATGCCAAATCTATCACCTGGGAGTCATTAGTGCCTATAAAACCGAAAGGTTCAAAAATGCCCCTGTACATTGTACACGGTGCAGGTTTAAACGTGCTGTTGTTTAATGCCCTCGCCATGAATATGGATGAGGAACAGCCTGTTTACGGCCTGCAAGCTAAAGGGCTTAACGGTGTTGACGAGCCCCTCGATGTAATGGAAGACATTGCGGCCAATTATATCTCCGAAATTTTAGCACAAAATCCTACCGGCCCTTATGCGCTGGCTGGTTACTCCCTTGGCGGAACCATAGCTTACGAGATGGCCCGGCAACTGATAGTGATGGGTAAAGAAGTGAAGATGCTGGCCGTTTTTGATACCTATGCCAAACAAACCGATATTTTCGATCCTTTCTTAATCCGAACCTTTAATGCGATCTGGCTTGTTATTATGAAGGTGCTTTACAGTTTTGTTTTGTTTGTACAGGACCCGAAAAGAACGGTTGAATATAAAAGCATTATCCTAAAGCGGATGATCATCAGGCTTTACTGGAAAATATTCAAAGGAAATGAAGAAAAGCGCGAAGGATTTTTTGCTTATGATAACGAAATTGACGAAGCAAGCGCAAAGGCAAAACGCAACTATTTCCAAAAACCTTTAAATATTAAAGTTGATCTCTTCAGGGCAAAAACGAAAACGTTTTATATGTCTGATTTTAAGTACCTTGGCTGGCGTAAGTTTGCACTGAAAGGTGTAAACGTTCACGATATCCCTGGCGAACACAATACCATATTTGCTCCGCCTAACGACGAGCAATTCGCCGTTGTACTACAAAAATGCCTCGACAGGGTAGCTGAAGCCAAATCATGAAAGTATCCGTTATTACCGTAAATTTTAACCAGCCTGCGGTTACCGAAGAATTACTGGCATCGATCCCTTTAACAGACACAGAATTAGAAATAATTGTTGTTGATAATGGCAGCGAAAAAGACAATACGCCGCAATGGCAGATAAAATATCCCACAGTGAGGTTTATCCGGTCGGATAAAAACCTTGGGTTTGCCGGGGGAAACAATCTTGGTATAAAAGCAGCTGCCGGCGAGTATCTTTTCCTGGTAAATAACGATACCGAATTTACACCCGGACTGGTTGATAAATTGGCCGATGTTTTAAACGAACATCCTGATGCCGGTATGGTATCGCCGATGATCAAATATTTCAGCGATAAAAACATCATTCAATACGCCGGTTACACGCCTATAAGTTATTATACCTGCCGCAACACCTGCATAGGTTTGCGCGAGAAAGATACCGGGCAATACGATAATATTGCCAGCCCCACCGCTTATTGCCATGGCGCCGCCATGATGATAAAAAAAGAAGCTATTGACAAAGCCGGCTTAATGAATGAAGATTTCTTTCTGTATTACGAAGAAGTCGATTGGTGTGAGCATATAAAACGGGCAGGTTATGAAGCATGGGTTTGTACCAGCGCGGTTATTTATCATAAAGAGTCGGTTTCGGTCGGTAAAAAAAGTAAGCTTAAAGAGTACTTCATGAACCGAAACCGCATGCTCTTCATCAGGCGAAACGCACCATTATTTAAACAGCTTATTTTTTATCCCTACTTTATTTTGCTGGTTGTTCCGCGTAATATTGTTGAATATATAAAAGACAAGAATTACGAATTTATCCCGATGCTTTTAAAAGCAGTTTGGTGGAATATTGTGAACACTAAAAACAGCAAAAACCTGGGCTACCCTATCAACAATATATCATGATCCTTATTTTTTGGCTAAGCATATTTATTGTTTTTTACACTTTTATGGGCTACGGCATATTGCTGTATTTCATTATCAAACTAAAAAGAACATTTAAAGGAAAACCCGCAGTAATTGCCCCGGCAAACGACCTGCTGCCGGATTGCACCCTGGTAGTAGCTGCCTACAACGAAGAACTGCTTATTGAAGACAAAATAAAAAACTGCCTCGCACTAAAATACCCTCCCGGCAGGTTGAACCTGGTTTTTGTTACCGATGGCTCGTCCGATAAAACACCCGAACTCATAAGAAAATATCCACAGGTTAAGCTACTGCACCAGGCCGGGCGTGCTGGCAAAATAGCAGCCGTACACCGTGCCATAACGTTTGTAACATCGGAGATCGTGGTTTTTACCGATGCCAATACTTTTTTAAACGCCGAAGCACTGGTTGAGATCTGCAAGCACTATGCAGACAAGACCGTTGGCGCTGTGGCCGGCGAAAAACGTGTGCAAATTGACGAAAATGCCGATGCGAGCTCTGCCGGTGAAGGTTTTTACTGGAAATACGAATCGGCTTTAAAGAAATGGGATTCTGAATTATATTCAGTTGTCGGCGCTGCTGGTGAGTTGTTCAGTGTGAGGCGGTCACTTTACCAGGATGTTCCGGCCGATACTGTTTTAGATGATTTTATGATATCGATGCTCATCGCATCAAAAGGGTACCGTATCATTTACGAGCCGCAAGCATACGCCATAGAAACGGCATCAGAAAATGTATCTGAAGAATTGAAACGCAAAATAAGGATAGCCGCCGGCGGGATACAATCCATATTACGTTTGGGGAGTCTGTTTAATCCGTTCAAATACCCTATCCTGTCCTTTCAATATATCAGCCACCGTGTACTGCGATGGACGGTCACCCCTTTCCTGCTTATCCTTACGTTTGTATTGAACATCGTATTGGCCCTTGAACCAGGGAATACTTTTTTCGTAATATTACTATTAGCCCAGGTTCTGTTTTATGTGCTGGCGTTTACCGGGATGATCATGGAAAAAAGGCATATCCGGATAAAGGCCCTGTTCATCCCCTATTATTTTTGCGTGATGAATTACGCAGTGCTGATGGGTATTATCCGTTATTTTACTACGAAGCAAAGTGCCGTTTGGGAAAAAGCGCAAAGGAAGCAAGGATAACTCGTGGGGTATTCATAGCGCTAATCATGAAACTTAAGCCCGTCAATCGCTTTGCTTACCTTTTTACTATCGCCATAGATAATAATGCCGACTAAATCCTGGTCGTCATCGGTATACTTTGCTATTTCAGCTAAATTATCCGTTTCGTTATTGGTAGAAAATAATGGAAATGAATAAATCCCAATATGTAAATCTCTTTCCCTTGCGCGATTGAATGCGCGTCTTATTTGCTCATTGTTATCCGCTTTATAGATCAGCACCGGCTGATTAAAAAACGGCAAATAGGAGTTCCCCGAGGCGGTTACCAAATGCGCCCCGTGCAATTCCGGATATTCAATGGCGACGGCGCCCGCCAAAAATGCGGTTACGTTTAGTTTCTGCCAATTCTTTAAATCATCCCTAAGAACGATAGCTATTTTATTTTGATGCATAAAATTCGAGTGGGTTTTAAATGCTTTTTCTCATCCAGATGGTGGTGCTGGTGTGCTGGCTGTTACCCATCGGGCTGCTTAAATATTGAAAGCCGAATTGTTCATATAATTTAACGGCCTGTTTTAATTCAGTCATCGATTCCAGGTAGACAACGGTGTAATTCAGTTCTTTTGCTTTTTCAAGGCATCTATTTATCAACGCCTTAGCAATTCCCTTTCCGCGTGCAATGGGTTTCAAATACATTTTTACCAATTCGCAAATGCCATTGGGAAGTTCATCCGTCGGGAAAATACCGGCTCCGCCAACTATCTCACCATTTAATTCAACCACAAAATAATGGCTGCCTGGGGCTGATGCAAACAATTCAAATAAATGATCGGTGGATGGCTCTACGTATATGGTGCCTGGTTTATTAATTTTAAATTCCTCCATCACGCTCCTGATGAGGCTCGCCAAAGTGGCGTTATCCTCATATTTTATATTTCTGAAAACAATATTGTCTTCCATTACGGTATTTTCAAATGTTTCTAGTTTATCCTGATTCATGTTTTATAGCCTAAAAATTTAATTCCATGTGTATATTGGATCTTTCATAAGGTGAGGGTGTGCCCGGTATCCGCCTGAAGCCCAATTTATTGTACAAATTGATAGCAGGTTTTAATAGGGTATTACTTTCCAGGTAAAGCCGGTTTGCTCCTGCCCTCTTTGCTAACTCTATTGCCGCATTTCCCAGCAGTAAGCCTATTCCCTTGCCTTTCGCTTCAGGCGATACTGCCATTTTAGACAGTTCGAAGGTTTGGTCATCTAATTTAACAAGCGCACAGGTGCCTACCGGCTGCTCGTTAACCAGCGCGAGTAAAATGTGTCCTCCTTTATCCAGCACATATTCTTTTGGGTGGTCGAGTATTTTATGATCGGCCTCTTCCATTTTAAACCAGGTAGTTATCCATTCCACGTTTAGTTGTTTAAATGCCTCCTGGTATTTAGGCTCATAGGCAACAATACTTACGTTTTTGCCTTCCCGTAATTTTTTTTCATTACGCACACGTTGCAGCAGGCTTTTTTCCGAAAGAAGAAATTCCCACTCTTCTATCGCACGCCAGATATTGCTCTGAGTTTCCGCCAGCGCATTTTCAATGGCGGCGTTTACATCAACATACTGCGCCTGTACCCGTTCGTTAATTTCAAAGCCTTTTTGGGTGAGCGTTACGTAATTTTCACGCCCATCTTTGTTGTTGGCGCCCTTCATCACGATTTCCTTTTTTATCATTTCCTTAACGATAGTGCTTACCGAAGGATGCGATTGGCCTATCTCCTGGGCAATTTGGGTTATTGATCTTTCCTCGCCCGAGGCCAGCACATAAAACACCGGGAACCACTTTGGCTGTATATCCACCTCGTAAAGCGAATAAACAGCTGCTGCCTGTTCGGTTAGTAATTCCCCTAACCTGCGCAAGCGGCTTCCCAAAGCCATTTTTCCAACTTTTTCGTAAAAATCCATATATGTGTAATAAATTACGTAATCAATTACGCAAATTTAGAAACTTACTTTAAACTTCCAAAATTATCCTCTGAAAATTTTCGGGCCGATAAATCCCGCGTAGACCTCTTTGGTCAGTCAGGTATGTGAGCTTGAAAATGGTTAATTTATCCCGAAGATGATGGTAGCAGCACCAGCCACATCGAGTGCGGTAAGGTCATTATAGGCTTGTGTAAGTTTTAGTTCGACAGCTGCGTTTCCGGCGTATTTTTTCCGGAGGGTGTACCATTTGTAAATCAGTTGTAATTCGGTGACTGTATAGGAAACGCCTGTATATCGTTGAATGGTTTGCAGAAAGGTGAAGTTAAAATCGAGCGTAGGTTCTATCATGGTGCCTTCGCCGTAATCATTCCAGGTAATCAGTTGTAAATAGCTTGTACCGCTGGTTTTGGCCAGGTTGAGGCAGTTTTGCAGCGTGCCGGCATTGTTATAATCGAGTAAAAACAGGGTATTACCCCAGCCACCCTGCTGGTAAAAGTCTTTAAAGCCCGGGTAGGCGGCTGCAAAATAAGTGGCTAATGAGGGCGCCCGATTTTGATAAAATCCTTGCAGGTTGGCCTGGTCGGTAGCATCTACCCAGGCAAATTCACCGCTGCCGGAACTCCCGGTAACCCCTCCCGCATATTCGAGCGACAAGAATCGCGGCTTTACTGATAAACCCGAAAAAGCCTGCTGCCAGTCGGCCGTTGTTTTTAACCCCTGTGGACCAAAATCAAGCAACAAGGGCTGATCATCGATCCTGATATAGCTGCTGCTGGTAAAATAAGCGGATTGTAAATATGCAAAGTCTTGTTGCGCTGCCGTTACCGAATCAATGCCAGCGACTACCTTATCCTGTGCGAGGGTAGCGTCTTCATAACAAATGCCAAATTGCAGCCCGGCGTAGGGTATGCGTTTAAACAACGAATCGGTATTGCGTTTATTAAGCGGGTAATCACCCACATTATGAACGCCATACCAATCTACTATCACACCATCTATACCTGAGTACTTCATTAACAGCAAATGATAATCTATCACGTCCCTGTCGTCGCTATCATACGGGCCGATCATGGGATAAAACCAGGATGCGATCTGCCGGCGACCGTCGGATAGAATAATATCGGGGCTTTCATTGGCCATAGTCCAATGCAAGCCCCATTTACCGGTGCCGGAAGTGGCAGGTGTTTCAAACCAGGGCATATAATGTACAAACACCTTTTGGCTGTTTGTTTTCACTACAGGCTTTGCGCCGGCAACTACTTTAACTATGGTATCCGTGTTCGGGGGTGGGATAGTTACAGGTGAATTGCTCTTTTTGCAGCTGAACACTGACAGGGCGACGACAATTAATATCAACAAGTTCGAGAGGTACCTGTCTGATCGATTTATGAAAAAACTCATCTTAACTGCTCTTGTTCCGGCTTGGTAAAATTATAACTCAGACATCCTGATTTTATAAATACCAAATCGAAAATCACTTTGTCTTATTTCACTATCGTGAAGTCTTTTGATGTATTATTAATTTCCTTAATGTCCGATTGTTTTATAGTTAAACTGCCATGGGCGCCGCTATTAATAAATAAGCCATACCCTTTTACCCCAAGTCCAAAAGTTGAAATGTTGATATGCTGCAGGGTTGTGTTGGATAGAAACCCAATTTTCTCATACTCATTTTTAGCAATCACATTAAACGCATCAGACAAACTGTTAACGATATTCAGGTTGTTTATCTCAAGGCCCGAAATGCTGCGTTTATCTACGCAAACCTCTACGGCAGCACGCCAATCCCACTCATGATCAAAGCCGCCGCTGGTTTTTATATCGCAGTTTTCAATAACCGTTGTGCCGCTGAAGTTATTATTTATGCTTTTATCTTTACTTTCGGTAGGGAAAGTGGTGCTGATTAAAATAGCGGAGCCCTGGGAAATATCAACAATAGAACAACTTTCTACTTTATTGCTTTCTCCTCCGTAAACTGCAATGCCATTTGCCAAAAAGGGCACTTGAGCCGTACAGTGAACTATTAAATTATGTCCGGGCGAAAACACCTGCTTTAAAAATGTAGTAGGCCATATGGCGAAACAATCATCCCCGGTACCACGTGCGGTACAGTTTTCTATAGTGGATTCCGTCATGCCTACGCAAAAATTAATGCCGTCGGCATTGGTATTCCGCATCCGGCATCCGGTTATGTGCAAATTTTTGGAGTTTTCTATCCACATGCCGACTTTGGTGTGTTCAATCCAAAGGCGCGATATGGTTGAGTTTTCTCCGTACGCCCCCACTATACCATCGTTGGCTTCTTTATCGCTTCTATAATTCAGCTTTCCAATTATAGCGAAATCAGCCAAATGGATATTGCTTCCGGCACCTTTTAACCGTACCCGCCGGTTTGCATTGGCATATAGCATTTCATCGCCAACTAATTGCGTGTACCACATTCCGGCACCCTGAATAGTTATATTTGAGGGCAAAACAATATCCCCGGTAATTTTAAAAGTTCCTGCCGGGATCCAAACAGTTTTTCCTGTCTCTGCGGCCTTAGCGATACAATTTCTGAAAGCCTCCGTATAGTCATCGGCACTGCCTTTACCCCTAAAGCTTTTGTCGGTTACAGATAGTGAATTGCCTGGTGTCATTAATGGCGGTGCAATGTTTTCAAGGTCCACCAGGTCGAGTATGCAATATTTAATATCTTCTTCTTTTTGGTCGTCGCGCTGTACACGGATAACATCGCCTTTTTTAATTTTCAACCCGGTCATCCTTACTTCATCATAAAAATGCCGCGGCTGTCCGGCGGCAGGATCATTTGTAAAGGGGTATTTTCCATAAAGCCAGGAATAGGATGATGATATCCGGGGATGTTGTACCAGGTTCCCGTTGTTATAAATTGCCAGCGAAGCGCTCTTACCTTTTCCGTCTTTGCTGTCAGGAAGGCTATACCTGATCACCATACTGTTGGCATCTCCGGAGGAGGTAAATTCAACATATTGCCCTTTTTTATTCAGCTTTACACATTTTTGGCCGGAAGACTCTGTTTCAACGTGAAACGGCTCATATCCAGGGCCTATAACCGTTCCGGTTGTGTTCATATTTTCAGCCTCGTATGTTGTCCACGGAATAGCAGCGCCGCGTTTTTCCTGTGCTGAACATATTAATCTGCTTAAAATGAGAATTATGACCAGGTAAATATTTTTTAAATTCATTAAATTGATGAAATTTATTGAAGTATTTGTTTTTGAGTTGATTGATCTTTTATTTATAAAATTTCAATCCTTTATCTTCATCTGTGGCTGGTTTTATACTTAGTGCCGCGCCGCCGCCATTGGCCAGCTTAATATTAAGTTTTGAACCGGCATTTACTAAAAATTTAGTAATGACATAAGCTTCGGGATTTTTTTTCCAGTCGGCATCACCGGCATCGGCGTATAGCGTAGCAACATAGGCCTTCTCCTTGTCCAGGAAATCCATTGGCATAGCAGCATAACGTCCGTTTTCGTTTGTTATAGCGCCGATAAACCAATTATCGGTACCTTTTTCTTTTCGGGCTGTGCTGATATATTCGCCCGGTTCTGCTTCAATAATTTTGGTGTCGTCCCAATCAACTGCAACATCGCGTATAAATTGAAAAGCATCCATGTGTTTCTCATAGTTATCCGGGATGTCGGCCGCCATTTGCACCGGGCTGTACATCGTAATGTACAGTGCCAATTGTTTACACAACGTGGTTTTAACCTGTCTTTCCGGGTCGGCGGTATAATTTTTTATTTTGAATATGCCGGGTGTAAAGTCCATAGGGCCACCCATCAGGCGTGTAAACGGCATAATTGTTTCGTGGTTAGGATTATCCCCGCTTCCAAATGCATTATATTCATTGCCTCTTCCTGCCTCACATGCCATCCAGTTAGGATAAGTACGTTGTAAACCTGTAGGCCTTACCGGCTCGTGAGAATCAACCATAATATGGTATTGCGCCGCCTTTTTAACAACCCTTACATAATGATCTGTCATCCATTGCCCGTCGTGATGTTCACCGCGCGGAACAATTTTACCAACATAACCGGTTTTTACAGATGTATATCCATACTTATTCATAAAACGAAAGGCCGTATCCATTTGCCGTTCATAATTTGTAGCCGAACCCGATGTTTCATTATGCATGATCATTTTTACCCCCTTTGAGGCTGCATAATCCGTTATCCCTTTCACATCAAAATCAGGGTATGGGGTAACAAAATCAAAAGGTTTTTCGGCCCAGGTGCCAAACCACTCTTCCCAGCCTGTATTCCAGCCTTCTACTAAAACGCCCTGTATGCCATTTTTTGCAGCAAAATCAATATACCTTTTTACATTGGCTGTATTTCCCCCGTGCCTGCCGTTGGGGATAAGTTTTCCATCTGCGCCAAGCGTATCTAAATTATCGCTGTAATTCCAGGTGCTTTTTCCGGTTTGCATTTCCCACCATACGCCAACAAATTTCATAGGCTTTATCCACGAAGTGTTTTCAATCTTCGATGGCTCGTTAAGGTTAAGGATAAGTTTGGATGCCAGTATATCTGTGGCTTTATCGCTTACAATGATGGTGCGCCACGGTGTTTTACAGGGCGAACGCATATAAGCTTTATTGCCTAAAGCATCCCCCACAAGGTTAGCGGTTAGCTTAAAGGTTTTTACGTCAGCATGCAATTGCATGGAAGTATAATTCTGCAAAGCAGCTTCATGGATATTAATGTACAGCCCATCGGCAGTCTTCATCATCAGCGGGGTTTGTATGCCGTATTTATCCGGCACATACCGTACGCCAATATCAGTAGCTGATTTTGCCAATACCGATGCATCCACCTGGCTGATAGGGGAGATTGTGTAAGGATATTCATTGCTATCGTAGTCTCCGGGGATCCAAAAAGTTTTATTATCTCCCGTTAAACTAAACTCCGTTAGTTCATCAGATACGATAAAATATTTCAGGTTAGGCTGTTTGGGAAACTCATACCTGAATCCTGCACCATCAGCAAAAACCCTGAAAACGATATCCAGCAAGCGGCCGGGCGCACCCTGCTGCTTTAAATGAACAATCAGCTGAACATAATGGTTTCGTATTGTTTTCACTTCACCCCATACGGGGTTCCATGATTCATCAACGGTACTTTTTTCTGATCCTGTTAACAAAAAATGTTTATCAAATGCACTGTCATTTGCTAATTTAATACCCAGGTACGAGTTGTTTATTACCGGCTTATCGCCAAAAAAAACATTATAAACAGGCCGACCACCGGAGTCAAGCATAAAGCTGAGCTTTACCCTGTTCATGCTGGCTTCAACGGTTTGATTATTTTGCGCCTTTGCGTCACAAAATATTACCAGGCCCAATAAAAAAATAAATATTTTTCTATAAACGTAAATGAAATGCATAACTCGGTTATAAACTTAACAAAAAAAAAGTGTAAAGCCATCTCACCTGCTTTACACTCATTAATCAACTATATTAGTACCCAGGGTTTTGTGCGGATGAAGTGATTTTACTATTACTGTTAAGTTCACTCAATGGAATAGGCCATACATAAGATTTACTATCTGTAAAAGTTAATGGTGGAACTCCTATAGCTGTTTTATAGTATGCCGCTTCCGAATCACCCAATTTCCACCTGCATACATCAAACCACCACGTGCCTTCGTTAAATAATTCAGCCCATCGTTCGTAGTATAAAGGATTGTGACCCAAAACAGGATCGGGATACAGAGGGTTTGCAGCTGGAGTAGCATCGGTTAATGATTTATAATCGATAGCCGACGGGGTAGTTATAGGCAAACTATAAGCCCTGCGTTTAACTCTATTGAGGTATTCAAGCCCATTTGCATTGTCGCCAGAACCTATGCAGGCCTCAGCATATAATAAATAAACATCCGCTAAACGAAGCAGGTAGTAATCCCACTTATCTGAAACGACAGTAGTATTGGCAGATATATTATAATCAATTGGGGAGTATTTTCTCAGCGACCATCCGTATTGCGAATCCGTTGGAGTCTCTACAATCGGATTCTCTGAAATTGGATCCTTTGCAATCAGCGCCCAATGTATGCCATCAAATTGCACCGAATCAACCCGGGGTTGCAGGGCATTTACATATAAACGCGGGTCGGTAGTGTTGTTGGTTCTTGCCTGCAATGCCGCCTTCTGATAAACCGGATCTATTACAAGCTGCTGATTGAAATAAGTGGGCCCCGTAGCTGCATTATATTTAGGATTAGCAACCAACCCGTAGTTCCCAAGCGTATAACCAAAACGCAAAATATTCTGATCATGGATGTAAAAATTGCCGCCATAACCCAAAAACTGAACCGAGCCGTTTGTCCCGTTATAAGGAGTCCCGTCATTATTATATCCACCAAAAGTAACAGGAGGCCATAAAAGACCATCAATAGTTGCCGAGTTTGCAACACCACTATAAATACCATACCCTCCTTGCGGATTGGGATCTATATACAACTCAAGTAATGACTCGCTGTTGAATTTATTAGCACCATTAAACGCATTATGATAGGTGGAATACGGCATTAATGTTTTAGTACTATTTGTTATAACATCAATTAAAGTGGTTTTAGCATCAGCCCAGTCCTGGGTATAAACGTAAGCTTTACCTAACAACCCTTTTGCCGACCATTCAGTGGCCCGTGCCAGATCGGTAGAGGGCCAAACCTGTCCTTTAAGTAATGTTGCGGCTTGTTTTTCATCATTTATAATTAATGCCCATACATCTTTTACAGGGCTGCGTGCTACTTGTGTTGCAGCTAAACTTGCAGGCACTTCAGTATATAATGGCACACCGAGTTTGTCGCCGTTTACACCGCCTGCCTGCATATATGCTTCACCATAAAGACATTCAAGCTGCATATAATACCATCCCCTAAGGCAATAAGCCTGGCCAATTATCAGGTTAACAGTTGCCTGATCTGCAGATGGGTTTGTTTTTAATAATACGCCTGCTGCATAAATAGTAACGTTACAATTTTTTACACCTGCATATAAGGCATTCCATGTTTCCTGTGCACCTCCATCTCCTACGGTAAGGTTGCATTCCGCCATTTCGTTGGTAAATGAAAAAGGATTTCCGTTAAGCACATGTGTTGATTGTCCCAACATCCTTGGCAAAAAGTCAAAACCAAACAGGCCAACGTCCCGCAAATCAGAGTAGCACGATACCAGGACTGTTTGCAGTTGTGTAACAGTAGTGGGGTAAGTGCTACTACTATATTGATTTGGAGGCCCAACGTTAATTGGGGCTTTTTTACATCCCGCAATTAAAATTAATGCGAGTGCTGCTATATATTTTTTCTTTATCATTTTAATAAATTTTGAAGGTTATTACTATAAACTAACGTCAAGTCCTGCTGAAAAAATCCGGGCCTGAGGATAATTTGTTACCGCATCAATACCCTGTGTAGTAGGGCTAATAGTCCCGCCTGTAGTAAATGCACTGCCCAGTTCAGGATCGAGCCCTTTATATTTTGTGATGGTGAATACATTGTTCGCCATTACAAACACCCTCAGGCTTTTGATGCTGATGGTTTGCAATAAAGGCGAGCTAAAGGTATAGCCCAATTGCAGGTTCTTCAGTTTTAAATAAGCGCCGCTTTGAACAAAATAGCTGTTTACCGAAGAGTAGTTTTGATTTTGATCTAACGCATTTCCGCCTGTGGCAACAGGGCTAAGCAGCCTGGGTTGCGATGTAAGGCCGTTTGAACCTAAGAAGGAATCGTGGAAGACCTGCGATGTGGTATTCCCATCCTGGAAAAGCGATTGTTCATATGCTTCTACTCCATTAAACAATTGTACACCGCCAACGCCATTAAATAATGCGGCTAAATCAAATCCGGCATAGTTAAGGCGGATATTAAATCCATATATAAATTTGGGATTAGGGTTTCCAATTACCTGCCTGTCATTTTGATCAATTTTACCATCGCCATTTAAATCCTGGTATTCCAGGTCTCCTACATCAGCTTTATGACCATTAACAACTTGCTTTTGAGCGGTGGCCTCATCTGTAAATATTCCCAATACCTTATACCCATAGAACGAACCAAAAGGCAAGCCTACCTTGGTAATTGTTAATTGTTCGTTAGGCATTTGGCTAAAGCTGGTATTACCCATGCTATAATAATTATAACCACCATACACCGCATCAGTTGCGGCACCACTTAATTTGGTTACTTTATTTTGATTATAGCTTAAATTTGCACTTACGTCAAAACCGAGTTTACCAACTTTACTATGATAACCGGCCATCAATTCAAACCCTTTATTGTCAACATCCCCGATATTGGTAATATATGGCTGAGAAAATCCTGAACTTGCTGATAAAGGTAATTGATAGATTAAATCAGAAGTCTTTTTGTTATACCATTCAGCTGTAAAATACAACTTGCCTTGTAAGGCTTCCCCATCAATGCCCAAATCAGTTTCCGTAACTGTTTCCCAATGCAAATTTGGGTTAGGTATGCCAGTTAAAGTATTTGCTATTTGAAATGGCTGACCAGGAGCGAAACCTTGTGCACCACCGCTAATCCCGGTAGCTGTCTGGAACTGGCTGTAGGTTGAAGTAAATGAATATGGCGAAACGTTGGAGTTGCCCAATTGTCCATAGCTTCCGCGAAATTTAAAGCTGTTTATACCAGGGAACGCGCTTTTAAAGAAAGGCTCCTCACTGATTGTCCAGCCAACAGAGCCCGCCGGAAATATACCTTTTTGTTTATCAGGTCCAAACACATCGTAATTAGCATCCTGCCTTACAGAAGCAGATAAAAAATAACGCTCATTATAATTGTAATTCACCCTTGCAAATTGCGACTGTATGAGCCCCTGAGGGTCATATGTACCTGTAAGGCCCAGGGTTGAAGCAGAAGTTTGAATATATGAATAGCCGGGTTCACCTATTGAACTCATTGTTGAATAGATGTTATTTGTTTTATCAACGATCTGTTCATAACCAACCAAAGCCGTGATATTATGTTTTCCAAAACTTTGATTGTAGTTTAATACATAATTGGTGAGTAACTGACTGCTTTGTGCATAGGATTTAGCAAGGCCATTGGTGGAAGATGCAACAGGGCCAAAACTATAAGAGTTCTGAAAAAAATCAGTTGTTTCTAAAAAATAGCTGTATCCTAAAGTGGTCCTGAAATCCAGGTGAAAAGGAAGTTTCAAATCAGCATATGCATTTCCCTGAAAATTATTTTTCACATCCTGTGCGCCCGCTGAGTTAACGGCCCCTAACGGATTTGGCCCTCCAAAAGAAATTCCATACCCCGGGGGCTCTGTTCCATATGTTCCGTTTAAATTATAAACAGGAATAATAGGCTGCGTACGGAACGGCGCGTTGTGCAAATCAGCTTCGGCGCCGACAAGCGGTGATGTGATCCGCTGCGATCCGTCAATTTGCTCGCCTATGGTGAGGTATTTGCTTAATTTGTAATCGGTGTTAACCCGTGCACCGCCGATGTTCGAGTAGTTTTTTATAAAAATACCCGTTTGCTGGTTGTAAAATCCCGATGCCAGGTATTTAACATTTGAGGCGCCGCCCGCAATTGAAAGATTGTAGTTTTGTTCGGTACCGTTGCGGTATAATTCGTCAACCCAGTTGGTATTGGCCAGCGTATCTGTTTTGGTTGCGCCCGCAAAGAATGTTGGATTAACCAGGTTTTGAAGCCTGATAAAGTCGTCACGATCAAGTAACTGAACCAATTTGGGTTTAGTAACGCCATACCTGCTGCTGAATGAGACCTGCGGAGGCCCATCGCCGTTGCCTTTTTTGGTAGTAACCAGTATAACACCACCGGCGGCAGCCGAGCCATAAATGGCTGCGGACGCGGCATCTTTAGCGATATCCATGGAAACGATATCCTGCGGGTTAACATTGTTGAGGTCGGCTTGCCTTACCCCATCAACAATGTAAAGCGGGTTAGGCTGGTAAAACGAAGCCACACCCCTGATGATAATTTGCGGAACAGCATCGGGAGCGGCGGAGTTTTCAATAACGTTTACGCCTGCAACCCTGCCTTGCAATGCTTCAATTGGGTTAGTGATGGGTTGGTCCTTAAAAACTTCGCCCTTTACTGAAGAAATGGAACCGGTAAGGTCCTTCCGTTTCTGTGTGCCGTAACCAACCACCACTACTTCGTTCAATGCCTGGTGATCTTCTGCTAACTGAACATTGATGATGAGGTGGTTATTAACGGGGATCTCCTGTTTCACGTATCCCAGCATCGAAAATACCAGTACATCGTTGCTGCCGGCGCTTAAGGTGTACTGACCGTTAACATCGGTGTTTACCCCTGTGTGCCCGTTTTTTATGGTTACGGTAACGCCGGGGATCGGTTGCCCTGTTTCGTCGGTAACTTTACCGCTTACTGCTATTTTTTGAGCCATGGCCCAGGATGACAGCAGTAAAAACAAAGAGCAAAAAATTAATTTTAGTAATTGTTTTTTATACATAATGCTTTAGAGTTTAGAGTTTATTAATTGATTTGGTTTGTTATTGATATAGCCATAAATCGCGACCAGGGGTTTATCCTGAAAGCAAATGAATATTGCCGCGCCCGATCCATTTGCCATCCCGATGCGTTAAGGGATGCGCGTTTGAATTACGCACAGGAAAAAATTGAAACGTTTGGTATTCGCTCATAACACAGTAAGATTTAGCGTACAATTGGTTTATAATTTTGCCCTGTACCTGGTGTTGTTAACTGGCGGTAATTGGCATATCAAAGTGAAGGGATAAAAAATGCAAACACTAATTTCAAAGTCAAAATATAAACAAACCGGGAGGCGTTTTATTTGTAATTAATTGAAATACAAATAGTTATATATAATTAAAAAAAGTGGAAATATAAACCGTATATAACAGGGTTTAAATATTTGTTGGATGAAATATTGGTAAAAGAGCGGTAAAAGAAGGTTTTACAAACACAGATTGCCCCTCCACGCGTCATGGCGAGGAACGAAGCCATCTCTACGTTAGCAAATCAATGTAACAGATCATTGTTGTAGCGCGAGTCACGCTGTGTCTTCATTCCGCTTTTGACAGCTTCGCAAAACAAATTGGCATTACGCCCCCATTCAAACGCCGGACGACTGATTAGCACCTGTAGAGATGGCTTCGTTCCTCGCCATGACGGGTAGATTTAAGCTAAACGGCTTTTATCGCCATAATAGCATCTTCAAATTCATCATTTGAGATGATGGATCTTGCTTTTATACGGGCTTTGTAGTTGTAAATGGTATTAACCGAATATTCAAGAATATGGGCTATTTTTTCGGTATCATTAATACCAAGCCTTACCAGGGCAAAAATACGGAGGTCGGTATTTAATAGTTGATTGGGCAGTAATTTCACATGATTCTCTTCGGTGAAAAGGGCATTGTAGGCGGAAACGAAATTGGGGAATATTTTAAGAAAGGCTTTATCGAAATTGATGAAAAGTTCTTCGCGTTCTTTGGTGAGGTTAATATTGTTAACCAGGATACGAATATCGTCAAACCGCCGGGTGGTCAGTTTATTATCAACCGAACGCTTAAATTTATCCAGCTTATTAATGTACTCCGATATCAGGTTAAAGTAATAGCCAATGTACTCCTCCTTTATCACATTGGCTTCGTTTAATTTATTGATACTTTCCTGCAAATTATGGTTCGATTCCAGGATCACTTTATCCGCTATCCTTAATTTTTGCAATTGTTTGTAAATAATAACGGCAAATACCACTATAATAACGGCTAAGACCGTAAGCAGGGAAGCATAAAAAAACAAGGCCCGCCGCTGGCCTTCTACCGAGTTTATCCGTTCGCTGGCTATAACCGGCAAAATAGCGCTTACCTGTATTTTACGTTGCCGGGCGCCATAGTAAATAGCATCTTCCAGGGCTTGTTTAATGTAGATATAAGCATTTTCGATCTCACCATTTTTTTCGAGAAGTTGCGCAAGGGTGGTCATTGCTGCGGTTTCTTTGGTGGAGGAGCGAATATCGCCTATGGCCGCCTGTGCAAGCAGGTTAATGGCGCTATCGGGCTGGTTCTCCCTGATATAGATATCGCTTAGCGTCGACGCGGTTATAGCAAACTGATGGTCAGTTAAACGATAGCTTTTGATCAGCATTTTCAAACAGGCAATTGCTTTGGGGATGTTGCCCGTTTTAAGATATTTTAACCCGTTATAATAAATATACTCAAATGAATTTGGCGTGCTCAGGGCTACAGCCGAATCGATATACTTGCCGGCCCTGGCATTATAAATTGGGGTATAATAATTATCCTTATCGTAATCTGAAAGATCGTAATAGGTACGGCCGGTTAAAAAATAGTATTCCTTTTTTGCCCCATTATCCAGTAACTTAACATTAACGGTTTTTAGCGAATCAAAAACCTCCTTAAACATGCCCGACGAAAGAAATATAAATCCAAATTTTATCCTGCTTACGGCTATCTTCGCGGGGTCGTGCAGTAAAACGCCCGTTTGCTGCAATTTTTGCGCGTAGTTAAATGCCTTATCGTAATTAAATGATTTATATTCTTCGTAAAGGCTTAAATAAATTTTGTACCTGAAAGCGAGGTCGGGGTTGGTTGCGTTGTTTAGGTCCTGCTGCAGTTTATCTATCCTGGCCAGCTTTGCCGCATCAAAATCTTTTTTCTGATCGAGCACGCTGTTCAGTTTAGCCAGTGAAGTATCCTGTCCACCGCTGCAAAACGCTGAATTAAAGCACAATACGAAGGATACAACAAACAAAATTCGTTTCATACAAACGGATACCAGGCCTGGGCAAATATGGTGTATATATTTATGCTGATATGCCTTTTAAAATTATAAAAATATTCATTTCAATGGCTGAATTATTTCTGTATGCCTAAATATAATAATGCGGCTATTGCTGCACCTGCAATAGGGCCGATAACAGGTATCCAGGCATAAGCCCAATCGCTTGTTCCTTTATTTTTTATCGGTACCAGGAAGTGAATTATCCTTGGGCCCAGATCGCGGGCCGGGTTTATGGCATAACCGGTAGTTCCGCCAAGCGAGAGGCCGATCACCCAAACCAGCAAAGCCACCGGCAAAGCCCCAACCGAACCCAAACCTATCGGCGTTTTGGTGGGCGTAATTTCACC
>Ga0206878_10069_pt1 | contig 43319 bp, 36 predicted proteins | sample Alteio_BWOrgCont_8_FD_152621 | JGI IMG/M metagenome (GOLD analysis project Ga0206878, IMG submission 152621) | Enriched cells from forest soil in Barre Woods Harvard Forest LTER site, Petersham, Massachusetts, United States -... | ecosystem: Environmental > Terrestrial > Soil > Temperate forest >... | reverse complement strand
CCGGGCGCTGGCAGCGGCGCGCAACTGGAAATTCACTCCGCCTCAGGTTGACGGACAACCGGCCGCCAGTACCTGGGTGCTGCGTTTTCAATTTCGAAAGACGTCGATTGAAGTGTCTCCGACGGAAAAAAATCCCTAAGCGGTCCGGTTCAGCCTTCTGGCTGGTCTTTATTACCATTACTTTTACTATTCTTCATTTTCCAAACCATCTGGCGCAGCATGCCGAGGAAGAATTCCGCGTCACCGGTTTGCAAACGAAGCCGCCGAACCAGGCGCCGGACTGCGCCCTCAAAAGAGTCCGAGGAGTTCAGCTTCGGATAACCACTGGCGCGAAGCGCCGCGAACAAGGTCTCAGTGATTCGTTCCACTTCGGCTGCTGAAGCCGGGCTTCCCTGCTCCGGCTCAGCCAGCGCGCCGGGATCGCGAATTAATTCGTACAGGCAAATTGCCACGGCCTGCCCCAGATTCATTGAGGTGTGCTCGTCTCGCGTCGGGATATGCATCAGCCACTGACAATGGCTCATGTCTTTGTTCGAGAGGCCGAATTTTTCTGATCCAAACAAAAGAGCGCAGGGGCCCGTGGCAAGATGGGCGCGAATGATGGGGGCTCCCACCTCCAGACGCTGGATGGAATGCTGCAGGTCGCGATGGCCGATGGCAGTGGTACCGACGACGAGCGAGCAATCGGCAACCGCTGCGGCTACCGTTTCGTACTTCTCAGCGCTGGCCAGGACGGCTGCGGCGCCCACGGCGGAACGGGCGCCTTCAAATGCCACATCGTAGGGATTGACCACCCGGAGATGGTGAAATCCGAAGTTGCTCATTGCCCGAGCGGCCGCTCCGATGTTGAGGGGATTGCGTGCGTCCACCAGGACGACACGCAAATGATCGAATTCAGCGGAAACCGGCAAGCTATCTGTATTCTACGGCAGCCTTCGGGCCAGCGGTTTGCAGCTCATTCGAGCGTCTCGGATTCGGGTTCAGCAGGGTTCGATCTGCTGCAAACCTCATGCCGTAGCTCATCCCTGTCTGGGTGTGGAAATGTAAAAAATTTGTCAAACCTTTGTTGCCCCAGAGAAAATGGGCTGAAAGGTTGTAAGCTTGACTAGTTGTGGGCCACAATTGGGCAACGCGGCAAGCTCAGCGCCAGCTCTGGAAGACGGGCCCGAATCGAGCGAGGATGGCTTTATGGGTCAAACTGCATCACCGATGAGCGCGGCCAAGTTGGCGGATCCGATGAATTCCGTGCGGTCGATGGGAAAAATTCTAGTCGTCGAGGACGATCCCGCCGTCCAGAAGGCGTTAAGGCGGCTGTTTGAAACCGAAGGATACTTGGTTGAGGTTCAATCCAATGGAAAGTCGGCACTGGAGAGCTTTCAGGCGGCTCCGCCATCGGTGATTATTCTCGACCTGCGCTTGCCCAAACTTTCCGGCAGCGATCTGTGCAAAGAGGTGAAGGCCCAGGCACCCACTTTGCCAATCGTGGTTCTGAGCGCAACCAGCGACGTCTCCGACAAGGTTCTATTGCTAGAGTTGGGCGCCGACGACTACGTAACCAAGCCCTTCAGTCCCCGGGAGCTGCTGGCGCGCGTTCGAGCCGCTCTGCGGCATACTTCGAGAACGGCGACTGTCAATTTGGTGAGTTTCGACGGCATTTCAATCGACTTCAAGAAAATGGAGGTCCTGCGCGACAGCACGGTTGTGGTGTTGACCGCGCAAGAGTTCAAGACTCTGCAGTTTCTGGTACAAAATGCAGACCGCGTAATCAGCCGGGACGAATTGCTGAACGAAGTGTGGGGATACCAGAATTATCCCTCCACGCGCACCGTGGACAACCACATCCTGAAGCTTCGGCAAAAATTAGAACGCGACCCCGCCAGTCCGGTACACTTCCGCACTGTACACGGAATGGGCTACAAGTTCGTTCGCTGAGATCCCTTGGCTCCTTCACCCGAACCCGCCTCGCAAAGTTTTCCAGGATATTCCGGAAGCGGACTGGTGCCGAGAACGCGGCTGCGCACGCGTTTTCTGCTATCCATGATCCTGATCACCACCGGGCTCACGGCGTTGAGCCTTCTGGTGGTTCGGGACAGTGTGCGAGGCCACGTTCGGGAAGGAATCGGACAGGATCTGCGGAACTCGGTGACCACCTTCCAGAATTTTCAGCATGACCGCGAAGTCATGCTAACGGGCTCCGCCGAGTTGGTCGCCTACCTCCCTATCACCCGAGCGATCATGACGGCGCAGGATCCGGCCACGATCCAGGACGCCTCAAAAGACGTGTGGCAATTGACGAGCAGTGACCTTCTGGTACTGGTCAACCGCAACGGCAAGGTGGTCGCCCTTCACACAAAATCAAAGGGCTTCACGCGCGAGGCCGCGCAGGAGCACTTCGAGCGCTCTCTGAACGAAGAGGACTCCAGCCATTGGTGGTTTGGCGCACACCATCTCTATCAGACCTTCGTAAAGCCGGTCTACTTCGGTTCCAAGACCGAGGGCCCGGTGCTGGGTTTCTTGATCATCGGCTACGAAATCGATGACCGCTTCGCCAGCGAGGTCAGCAGGGTCTCGGCCAGCCAGGTGACTTTCTCCTACGGCGATGAAATTGTCGCCACCACCCTGCCGCCGCTTCAGGCCCAGAGCCCCGGAGTGAGAGCGTTGGCCGCGGGAGCCTCGCAAAGCGCGCCTCGTGATGTTGAAGTCGGCAACGAGAATTTTGTGGCTACGTCGCTCGACTTGTCAGGCCAGCAAAAGCCTGCGGTCCGCCTGACTGTGTTGGGGTCTTACGACCAGGCCGCGAAGTTCCTCGATAACCTGAATCGCCTGCTGTTGCTGCTGGGGCTCTCGGCCGTCCTGATCGGCAGTGGCCTTGTGTTCCTGATCTCGCACACGTTCACGCGTCCGCTGGGTAGCCTGGTGGAGGGTGTTCGCGCTCTGGAGCACGGAGATTTTCATCATCCCCTTGACCCACGGGGCAGTGATGAAGTCGCCGAACTGACCTCGGCATTCGATCGAATGCGCGCCAGCTTGCTCAAGACGCAACAAGCACTGCTCGAGTCTGAGCAGTTGGCCACCATCGGACGCATGGCGAGTTCGATTTCGCACGACCTTCGTCACGCGCTGGCCGCCGTCGTCGCCAACTCTGAATTTCTTTGTGATGGCCGCCTGACTTCTGCGCAGCGCGAGGAACTTTATCAGGAGGTTCGCACCGGCGTGAACCAGATGACCGACCTCATCGATTCGTTGCTCGAATTCGCCCGCACCCGAGAGTCCCTGAACCCGACCTACGCCAGCGTGACGGAAACGGTGCAGCGAGCCATGCAAGCCGTGCGCTTGCATCCGCGGCATCAGGGCACACTGATCGAGATCAAAAGCAACGGCCAGAGTCTGGCCTGGTTCGATCCCCGCAAGCTGGAGCGCGCCCTTTACAACCTTCTGCTGAATGCCTGTGAAGCCGCGCCCGGCAGCGAGGGCAGAGTTCAAGTCACGATCGGCCGAACTGGCTCCTTAGTTACGATTGAGGTGTCTGACAACGGCCCTGGGATCGCGAAGCCGATTCAGGATAAGCTTTTTCATCCCTTTGTGAGTTTTGGCAAAGAGAACGGGACCGGACTCGGACTTACGGTCGTACAAAAGATCGTGCAAGATCACGGCGGCCAAGTCCTGATGGAACGTACCCCGGACGCACGAACCGTTTTTCGCATCACAATCCCCGGACGCGTTCCACAAGGTGCGGACGCCGGCGACGACGAGCTCACGGACCATTCGCTTTTACCTGTAACTAGCGATAGAACGACTGAAAACTCAATTCGACATTCGGACACGTAGCGCCCGTTCCCATTTCCTTGATTCCACGACGATCCGCGTGTCGCGCAGGAGGATGTGTGAAGAACCCAAGGACCCTCGCGCTTTGGACAACCGCCATGACGATCGCCGCTGTTGTCCTGTTGAGCGTCAACAGCCTGGCGCAGGAAGGGACGCCCGCGGCGACATTCCAGCCGGCGGATGCCTCGCTGCGTGAACTCGATTCCCAAGTGCGGGAATTGCGCGCGGTGATCGAGCAGATGCGAACCGAAAATGCTCAGTCGCGCGCCGAAATGCAGGAGTTGCGTCAGGAATTGCAAGACACGCGCAAGCTTCTAGCTCCGCTCGCGGCTTCGGCGAATGCAGTCGCGACCACGTCTCTTCCGGCGGATTCGGCGGCGTCAACCCCGGGCAATGCCTCTGACACCCCAGCGACCGCAGACCTCGGAAGCCGGGTACAGAAGCTGGAAGAATCCGCGCAGTTGTTGGGTTCGAAGATTAATGAGCAATACCAGACGAAGGTCGAGACCGCGGGAAAATACCGGGCCCGGCTTTCTGGAATTGTGCTGATGAATGCATTTCGCAATGTTGGTGCATCCGACAACCTGGACCTGCCGGACTACGCGCAGCCACCAGCACCCGGCGCGTACTCTGAGGCGAGTTTTGGGGCTACCTTGCGACAGACCGAGATTGGCCTGGAGATTTTCGGTCCAACTTTGGCTGGCGCAAAGAGTTCAGCCAATGTTCAGTTCGATTTTGCCGGGGGCTTTCCCGCCACCAACAACGGCGTGAACTTTGGTATCGTGCGCCTGCAGACCGCGAGCGTGCGGCTCGACTGGCAGCACACCTCGGTGATCGCTGGGCAGGATTCCCTGTTCATCTCGCCGCTTTCTCCTACATCCTTTGCATCGCTTGCTATTCCCACCTTCGCCTATGCTGGAAACCTGTGGGGCTGGACGCCTCAGCTTCGCGTCGAACATCGTTTCGATCTTGCCGACCAACAGACGCTGACCTTGCAGGGTGGAATTCTGGATAACCTCGATTGGGAAACTCCCAGCAACTCATATTTCCGCACAGCAACAGCTGGGGAAAGCTCAGGGCAGCCGGCCTATGCTCTGCGCACTGCCTGGTCCCGGCCGGTATTTGATCACCCGATGACCTTAGCCGTGGCTGGCTACTATGGCCGGCAAGACTGGCCGTGGGGCCACGACATCGACGCTTGGGCCGGCATGACGGATTGGCAGATTCCGATTCTCCGCCGCTTGACGCTTTCCGGTGAGTTTTATAGGGGACGGGGAGTGGGAGGCCTGGGCGGAGCCGTCGGCCAGACTATTGTGTACGGTGGCGATCCCGGCCTCGCCGCGACGCCGATCCGTGGCCTGGACTCCGCCGGAGGATGGAGCCAACTCAAATTCCAACTTACGCGCAAGCTGGAGCTGAACGGGGTGTTCGCTGACGACAACGTGTTTTCCAGCGACGTGCGGGGCTTCGCCATTGATGCCAATAACTTCGGCCCAATTCTGGGCCGGAATCGGGGCGCGCTGGGCAACCTCGTCTACCGGCCGCGGTCTGACCTGTTGCTCTCTGCCGAATTCAGACGTTTGCACACGTTCCCCATCTTTGACAGTCCGAGCGTGACCAACCAAATCAATCTTGCCGTGGGGATACTGTTCTGATGATGCTTCGATTTGCTCATTGCCGGATTTTCTGGAATGTCCTGGTGCCCATGTGTTTGTTTGTCTCTGCGTCGGCGCAAGATGTGGACCACAAGGGCGTGGACCTGAAGGGCAAGGTGCAGCTCACTCGAAACGGGCACAACGTAAACGACGCTTCAAAAGTTGTGGTCTGGCTCACCCCGCTGGGGACTACTCCCGCGCCTTCGTTGCCCCCGCAGCAGAGTTCACAAATCCCGCAACTGGTGCAGAAGAATAAGATGTTCCACCCTTCCCTGCTGGTGATCCCAGCGGGCGGGCAGGTCGAGTTTCCCAACCAGGATCCTTTCTTTCACAACGTGTTCTCCTTGTTCGACGGCAAGCGCTTCGATCTCGGACTTTATGAGAGCGGCACGACACAGTTCGTCAAATTCGACAAGCCGGGGATTTCCTTCATCTTCTGTAACATTCATGCTCAGATGAGCGCGGTGGTGATCGCAGTGAATACGCCGTACTATGCGATCTCCAGTGGGCATGGCGAGATCAACATAGACGGCGTGGTCCCCGGCCGCTACGAGATGCACGTCTTCCATTCTTCGGTTTCGCCGGAGGCGCTGCACGCCGCCGAACGGGAAATCACGGTGAGTCCGGGCGAGACCTCCCTCGGAGCGTTCACCCTGGCTGAATCGAATCTCGAACTGGCACACAAGAACAAATACGGCCGCGATTATGATCCCCCGGATCCCGACAGCCCGGCGTACGCGCGACCCTGATCACAGCGCTTCACGAAACCTTCAAAAGGAAGAAAGGGCGTGCCGTTTAGCACGCCCTTCCCGCCTCTGACCTTCACTTCACTTACAACCTTGCTGACAAGTCTGCGATTTAGTGGTGGCCTCCGCCGCCCGCATGACTGCCTCCACCCGAAGAATGACTGGCACCTCCGGAGCTGGGCGCGCTGTGAGAAGCGCCTCCGCTATAGCCGCCACCATGACTGCCGCCGTAGTTTGGCGCACCGTGGTAGCCACCATAGCTTCCGGAAGACCGTGGCTGAACAATCGGCTGCCTCATGTTGAGCTGCGGACGCGAAGTAGCACCGCGTTCGTAGCTGCTCGAACCGGATTCGCGTGAGTAGCTGGAACTCGGCGCAGTCCGATTCCAATAGCTGCCGCCGTCGCCTCTCAAAGTGTCAGCGGCGCTCGCGGCGCGACCCGCCGAGTCGCTGCTCTGCGAAGGTGGCGTGAAAGTCTTCCACTCACTGCGGTTCGGTTCGCCCCGGGTGGATGACGCTTGTTCCCCACGATTCGCGGAAGACATCGGTTCCGTCGAGCCGCGACTTCCATTCTCATTCGCGGCAGCCGGGTTCCCCGCACTCCGTGTCACGCCACTGTTCATCTCTCTGCCCGGCGCAGTTGTACCGGCGCTCTGCTTCCCTATTCCGGTTGCCGACGCACTTCGAGACTCTGTAGAACCCGGACCCGTCGCGCGTGCGCCAGCCGCTACTGGCGAAAAGTGGCTCTGCTGCAAGGACTGCTGCAGATGCGCGGTTTGCTGTTGGAACGATTCCGGGCGAGATGTGCTCTGCGTGCCAAAGAAATGCTGCGATGCATTGTTATGAATCGTGGATGCAGCCGCCGCTCGCCCGCTCGCCGAGAGACTGGCGCGCGTGGGCACCACCGGCAGATTGCCGGTCATCATGCGAGCCCCGCTTAACTGCGCGTGGGTAGCCGCTACCGCCATGGTCCTGCCGGCGCCGAATTTGCCGGCTCCTACTGTGGAGAGCGCGCCTCCGATGTGCGCATCATTGATCCGCGCCACGTTCGAGAATCGCGTGCCTGCGTGCAGCGGCCCGATCCCGCCAAAGCGGTTCAGCCTGTCAAATCGGTTGAAACCGACCACGCCGAACCGTCCACCGTATCCACCCCACCATGGGAAGAAGCGGTCACAGGGCCCAAGTGGCAACCAGCCGAAGCCGCCCCATCCGCCCCATCCAAAACCGAAACCTAATCCCCAACCACCACCGAATCCGAAGAACGACACATAAGCCGGCGCCCAGAACGGACGATAGAAGCCGCCACCCCACACCGGTCCCGGCCACCAGGCCCACGAATTGCCGTACCACATCCAGCGACCGTAGTGATAAGGCGCCCAGCCCCAAGGCTCATAGCCAACCCAAGTCCAGCCATAGTAAGGCTCCCAAACCCAGTTCCCATCACGATACGGAACCCAGCCATCCGGTTCATTCGGAACCCAGACTTGTCCGTAGTCCGGTGCGTCCTCCCAAGTTCCGTTGGCATCCAGATCTTCCGACCCAACGTAATACTTATTTGTGTGATGCCACGCCGCTGCTTCGTGAATCATGCGATCGCGGTCGGTGTTCCACCGGTCCCAGTCATCCCGCTCGGGAGCCGGAGTGATCTTGTACTTCGCATCGGCGCCGGAACCACGCACGGTTGCCATGTCACCTACCTTAATGTCGGCAATGCCTTGAGGCGTCGAGATCTGTGCTTCGCCTTTGCGTACGATGATGATGGAGTCCCCGTCGGGCCGCACTTCGATGCGAAACACGCCGTCTTTATGTGCGGGATGGACCGCGACGTTCGGCGTATCGATCTCCGGCTCAGTCTCCCCCTCGCCAAAAATGGAGTAATTGGCCAAACCTTGCCCAAGCTGAATCTGGACATACTTCTGGGTAAAGTTTGCGATGGTGGCTTGCGCATTCGCTCCCAGTCGAAGAATGTTTGCGTAGTCGAGCTGCACCTCCGCTCGCGAGCCGGCTCCAGTTGAAACCTTGTCGCCGTTGACCACGGGCTGATTCAACACGGCGGCCGACCAGGTGCCCGAATCTCCACGCTGCGTGGAGACTTCGCCATGAGTCATGCTGATCCGGCCTACACCTTGATCAGTCCTTGCCGGATCTTCACCCGAAGGTCCACCGGGTTGAGCTTCCTCCCCGAGTTGTGGAGGCTGACCGGCTTGGGGCGGCCCCGGTTGCGGCGGTTGTCCGGCCTGAGGCGGCTGGGCGGGCTGGCCCTGTCCGATTTCCATGGGCGCACTGGGCTGCTCCGAAGGACCAGGGCCTTCCTGAGTAGTTTGCGCCTGGGCGCTGATCGAGAACGCCACAGCCAGCGCGAGGGTTAGGACTGTCAAACTCGCTACGAATCGGTTTTTCATAGCCTATCTCTTGGTTAAACCCTAGATCCGAGGGATCAAACACGTCATAGAAAGTAGCAACTACCATGCCAAAGGCCGACGCCGGAGAGTGCCCTATCTCGTTTGTTTTCAGATCGAAAGGCGGGGATCTTGGACAGGAAACTAGGGGGGACGCGAAGCTGGTGGCCGCCCTGAGCCAAGGTGGTGGTTTTCAGCCGGGCAGAACGACCTGTCGCACGACTCACACACTCCCCAGAAACACCAAAGCCCCGATAGTCAGTCGGGGCTTGATCGAGAAATCTGGTACCGGACGCTGTCCTTCAAACACCTTGAGCATAACTCCGATGGCGACATTGTCAAGCGGTTTTATAGCGTCGAGTGACCGGCGAAGAGTGAGGGACTCGAACCCTAGTGGCTGACTAAGCCACTCGACTGTTTGAAGGACAACGTCCAGTACCCAGTGGCAACACTCTCCAGACGGTGCCTCTCGCAACGATTGTAGCCACCAAGTGAGCAACTGCCCGAAGTATTTCCTGTTTCCAACTGGGGAACGATTCCATTTCGGGAAGACCGGCCCTACGGCGCTTCTTTCTCCCCCTCATCCGCAATCCCAATCTTCGACAGCCGATAGCGCAGCGCATTCCTCGACAGCCCAAGCAAACGCGCCGCCTGACTCTTATTTCCATTCGCGCGGCGTAGCGCTTCGCGAATCATTTCATCTTCCCAGTGTTCGAGCGTCATGCCCTCAGGGAGAAATCCACCGGCTCCGTTCGCCGCCTTAGCCGGACGCACGTCCAGATGAATATCGCTCGCCTCGAGAACCGTGCCCTTGGCTAGCGCGCAAGCCCGCTCGATAATGTTCTGCAACTCGCGAACATTCCCTGGCCAGTGATAACTCACCAGAATCTGCATTGCCTCGGGCGAAATACTCTTCACCGGCTTGCCGGAATCTCCAGCAAAACGCGAGATGAAAAGATTCACCAGATCTGGAATGTCTTCCTTGCGCTGGCGTAGAGGCGCAATGTCGATGGGAACAACATTCAAGCGATAGTAAAGATCCTCGCGGAAAGTTCCCTGCTCCAGCGCTTCGCGCAGATCGCGATTCGTGGCTGCGATCAGCCGCACATCCACTTTCACCGTTCGCGTGCCGCCCAGCCGCTCAAACTCGCGCTCCTGCAGCACGCGCAGCAGCTTTACCTGGATCGCCGGCGGCACATCGCCAATTTCGTCCAGAAACAAGGTGCCCTTGTCCGCCAGCTCAAACTTGCCTGGCTTGCTCGCGTTTGCGCCCGTGAACGCGCCCTTCTCATAGCCAAACAGTTCGCTCTCCAGAAGATTCTCCGGAATTGCGCTGCTGTTGATCTTGATGAAAGGCCCCGAAGCCCGCCGCGACTTCTCGTGAATCGCGCGCGCGATCAAGTCCTTTCCCACGCCGCTCTCCCCACCGAGCAACACCGTCGAATTCGTGGGGGCAACGCGCTCCACTGTTGCCAGCACTTCCTGCATCTTCACACTGCGAGCGACAACATTGGGGTGGACATAACGTTTGCCCAGCGCCTCGCGCAGCGATCGGTTCTCCTCGCGCAGGTTGCGGACATCCAGTTCTTTCCTGATCACCATCCGCATCTCGGTCAGCGAAAACGGTTTCAGCACATAATCGCTGGCCCCGGCCTTCATGGCTTCCACCGCCGTCTCCACGGTCCCGAAAGCCGTCATCACCACCACCGGTAACGCCGCATTCTGCCGCTTGATCGCCTGCAGGAACTCGAGACCGTTCATCCCCGGCAGCTTTAGATCCGTCACTACCAGATCAACCGCGTTCTCGCGCAGAAGTTTCAGCCCAGCTTCGGCATCTCCCGCGGAAAACGTCGTAAAGCCGTCCTCGCCGAGGTTCAATTCGAGCAGGCGGCGCATCTTGGCCTCGTCTTCGACAATCAGAATTATTGGCATATTGTTCGCGGAGGTCGCGGCTCCCTCGACCCCAGATAGCCTAAGTCTTGCGCGCTGGTACTTCATTTAACTTAAGATGCTTGCGCCTCGCTCGTCTCCACGTCCGCAGGAAAAAACATCACGAAGCGAGCGCCATGCCGATCACTATCTTCCCTGCCCTCCTCGACTCGAATAGTTCCGTGATGGCCGTCGATGATCCTGGACACGATTGATAGCCCCAGCCCCACACCAGTTTTTTTCGTAGTCACAAACGGATTGAAGACTTGCTCCCGCAGTTCTGCTGGGATTCCTGGCCCTGTGTCTTCAATCCGCACCTCGACTCCGTCCCGATTCGCGTTCTTTGCACTCGCCGCTGTCACTCGCAATGTTCCGCCTCGGCTGCCCATTGCATCATAAGCATTCTGAATCAGATTCACGAACGCCTGCTCGCTAAGACTCTCATCCAACGGAACCATGGGCAAGTTCGGCTCGTACTGCCGCTCCACACGCACCAGGTCTTCATCCTTCCGCGTCAAAGATAAAGACACGGAATGGAGCGCCCGATCCAGCACCGCCGTAATTTCCCGCGGAGACAGCTCGGCATGCAGCGGCCGGGCAAAATCCAGGAACCGCGTCACCAGCGCGCTCAAGCGGTTGGTCTCACTTGATATGTAACCCGCCAGTTCGCTAGCCAGAGGATTCGATTCCCCCAGCTTCTGATGCAACATCTCCGCCGACCCCTTGATCACTCCAAGAGGATTCCGAATCTCATGCGCCAGTCCGGCCGACATCTGCCCCAGAGCCGCCAGCCGCTCCGAACGCCGCGCTTCCTCCTGCGCCTGCTCCAACTTGCGGTTGGTCTCAGCCAGCGCTTCGCTCAACTCCTGATAACGCTTGATCTGGCTGCGATTCTCCACCACGAACCGGTTCACCACCATCGCTGCGAGAAAAAAGAAAAGAATCCGGATCGCCAGGATTTCATAACCCTCTCTTGTCATTTCGTAATCCTGCAGCGCAGGATAAAGATACGAACAGTAAGCGGCAGAGGCCAGCGCCGTCCACAACAGCGTCGACACGGGACTGAAGTACTCCGCCGCGGTGACTGCCGGCAGAAAATAAATCGGCCAATAGCTGCTGTTGATTCCAACCTCACCCGTGTGATCGATGAGCAGAGTCGCCAGCGCAATCTTCAGCAGGACGATATACACCGCGCCCCGCCGTGGAGCCCGCGCCATGAGCCACCCCTCGCTGAACTGCACGACTCCAATGGCCAGCAGCGTGAGCTGTTTGTGGATCTCCGCCACCGGCGGCAGCGCCGCCAGTCCAGCCAAAAACAGCAGCCAGAGCACATCCATCCAGTTGATGACAGGGCGGCTTGGTTCGGTCCGGATCGCTTGGCTCATGTCGGGATCCCAATAAAAAGCGCCGGGAGCGGGTTGGTTGCCCGGCTTCCTGGCGCTATAGCGATCTCGTTACCGTCAACTCGGACCCCTGGCACGTTGCATCGCATGCGAACCTATCAGACCGCATGCAGCCGGGTCACGTCAATGTCACTTCTTAGGTGCGCTCTCCAGCTTTGGGGCGGGCGGATGCGCGTTCTGCTGCGGAGTCGGCTGCCGTTGCGGCGACGGCGACGCAGGTTTCGCCTGAGGCTCGCTAGTTACTCGAACCGGTGCAGCCGGCTGAGTCGAGGAGTGCAATCCCTGCAGCGTTCGCTGTTGTGCCCCTTGTTGCGGCGGACGCGAGGCGGACGATTGCACATTCCTGGTCCCCGAACTCTGCTGCCTCGTCTGCGGCTCTGGCACGGCAGTACCTTGCTCCTCCCACACGCGAGGCTGTGTTTTTGCCGGACTGCCTTCCATCTCGGTCAGTCCCCCAGTATGGAAGCCGGCCTGCGTCGGTGATTGCATCGGGCGCGTCACCGGAACCGGCCGCCCCGGCGGTTGCTGCCGCACCAGTCCTTGTGCCATCGAGTTTTGTCCCGCCGACGCTGATCCGATCGATGCTGATCCAATCGAGGCTCCGGTCGTCCCCAAGCCAATCGTCCGCGGCAGTTGAGCCGGCGTACGCAGTGCCACGACCGGACGACTCATCGCCGCGACTGGCGGCTTGTTTGCCACCGGCCTCCCCGCACCGAACACACTGCTCCGAGCTGGCTCAACCGCAAGCGCGTTCGAGACGGGCGCGGCCGCAAGCTCTTTCTGCGGAACCGGCATCACATTTCTGGCCACGGGCCGGCCATTCACAAACGTCTCTTGTGAAACTACGGTGACGCCTCCACTCACATTCCGGTTCGCATAAGTGACGTTGCTAAAGTCCCGGTTTACGACCACTGCATTGTAGACATTGGTGACTCTGGTGACATTCACTGCCGTGTTGGTGACGTTCACGCTGTTCACGTACCCACGGCTCACGTGATAGCCCGGAATAAATACTTCTCCCGGAGCCAGCGGGAACCACGCCACTCCCACGCCAGCCGAGAAATGAAATCCCGGCCCACCGCCGGCCCAACTCACCAGCGCGGGCGCGTAGACCGGCCGCACCATGCTCGGTCCCGGCACCCACATCCAACCGGTCGCGGAGAAAGCCCAACGTCCATAGTGGAAGGGGGCAAATCCCCAGGGCTCATTCTCCAACCAGGTCCAGCCCCAGGGCGCCACCCAAGTCCAACTTCCGTAGCGGTAAGGCGCCCATCCGGGCACCAGGGCGGTCGGCCGCCAGACCATGCCGTAGTCGGCAACATAGGACCAGTCGCCATACTGATCGAGGTCTTCGTATCCGGTCATGTCGCGCGAAACGTAGTTTGCCGCATCGGAGCGATCCTCATTCTGGTCGCGATCCTGCGCCCAGCTATCAAGTCCATCCTGATTGGGAATGTCTCCAGCGGCGTACTTCACTTGGTCCTTCTCGCTGCTCGTAAATCTGGCGTGCTGGTTTGCCCCCATGCTGTACGTGTTGCCCCCACCGGTGGCCTCGCCGCGCCCGCGCCACACAGTCAGTTCGGTTCGGCTGCCGTCTGCATCCACATCCATGCGATAATCCCCGGGCTGCATCACGACAAACGCCACGTTCGGTGTATCGATTTCATAGGAATCCTGGTTGTCCACATGCCGGACCATCACAATGAGAGAGCCTTGCACGAGACGAATCTGCGCCGCTCGGTCACTCACCTCGAGCAACGTAATCCCAGTCTTAGGACCCAGGCGCAGTGCGGTCGATCCAATGTGCAGCTCAGCCCGCGAATTTTCGTCCGCCCAAAGATTGTCGCCGGTCACCAAAGGACGATTGAGCTCGCTACTGACCCAGTCGTTCTCACCGCTCGGCTGAAACGATACCGCCCCCTCCATGTAATTCAGCCGGGCTACGCGGCTGGGAGGATCCGGCTCGTTGGCATTCTGCGCGTCATTTTGCGAGTTCTGGGAGGTTTGCGCGTCAGGAGCGACCGGCGCATCCTGCGCCATTGCCCCAAGCGGCTGTAACAAGAGTGCCAGACTCACCAGCACCAGTGCCCAAGCCCACGACTGCCTTTTTCTCTTCATAAGCTCCCCAATGGATTCCGAGCGTGTTTGCCCCGATCGTATCCATACCTCTATGAACACGACAGATACCTTTAGTTTCTTGGCCGGGATGGTCTTTCGAGGCCGGGGTTGGCCGAGATCAGGCGGGATAACGAATCGGTTTCGATAGTAACCTCAGTGGGTTACTGGCGGCTTCGGCGAGATCTCGTCCAAAGTGAGATTTAATTCCAGCACATTGACCCGCGGCTCGCCCAGAAATCCGAACTGCCGCGACTCGGTATGCTGCCTGACCGCTTCGCGAACCATGTCCTCGCTCACTCCGCGTTCTTTTGCGATACGCGGCACCTGAAATTCCGCCGCTTCAGGTGAGATGTGAGGATCAAGTCCAGATCCCGACGTCGTCAGCAAATCCATCGGGATTGCCATCGCGGCATTCTCCGCCTGCAATCGATCGGCATCTCCCTGCACGCGCGCAATGAGAGATTGGTTGGTTGGCCCAAGATTCGATCCACTGGAATTGCTGGCGTCGTATCCGGTTCCGGCGCTGGACGGACGAGAATAGAAATAACCTCGCGAAGAGAATGACTGCCCGATCAATCGCGATCCCACCACTTTGCCATTCCGCGTCACCAGCTCTCCGTTGGCCTGTCTGGGAAACAACACCTGGGCCAAGCCAGTAATCAAGAGGGGAAACAAAAAACCAAACAACACAGTCGTCACCAGCGTCATGAGCACAGCCGTGATCAGATTCTTCTTCATAGTCGCCTCTACGCCAATCCAGCCCGGACGATCAGCAAGTCGATCAGCTTAATTCCGATAAACGGCACGATCACTCCACCCAAGCCGTACACCAGCAGATTTCGGCGCAGCAGCACCGCCGCCCCTTGCGGAACATATTTCACACCGCGCAACGCCAGCGGAATCAACGCCACGATGATCAACGCGTTGAAGATGACTGCCGATAAGATCGCCGACTGCGGCGTGGCTAGCCGCATCACGTTCAGAGCCTGCAGAACCGGAAATGTCCCGGCAAACATGGCGGGAATGATGGCGAAATACTTCGCTACATCATTCGCAATGGAAAACGTAGTCAGCGCCCCTCGCGTCATCAGCAACTGCTTGCCGATTTCCACGATCTCAATCAGCTTGGTGGGATTCGAATCCAAATCCACCATGTTGCCGGCTTCTTTCGCCGCCTGGGTGCCCGTATTCATCGCGACTCCCACATCGGCCTGCGCCAGCGCCGGCGCGTCATTCGTGCCGTCCCCGGTCATGGCAACCAGTTTCCCCTGCCCTTGTTCGCGGCGAATCAAATCCAGCTTGTCTTTCGGAGTAGCCTGCGCCAAGAAGTCATCTACACCTGCCTCGGTCGCAATCGCCGCCGCCGTCAACGGATTATCCCCCGTAATCATCACCGTCTTGATTCCCATCGCGCGCAGTTGATCGAAACGCTGCCGCATGCCGCCTTTCACGATGTCTTTCAATTGAATCACTCCTAGAGCGCGGCCATTCTCGGCCACCACCAGCGGAGTGCCTCCAGAGCGAGAGATCGCTTCCACCGATGCACGCACCTCCGCCGGAAGCGAACTGCCCTGGTCTTCTAAATACTTGGCAACTGCATCCGTCGCACCCTTACGGATGGCGCGACCATCCAGATTCACGCCCGACATGCGAGTCATCGCGCTGAAGGGAATAAACTCGGCGCCGTGCGAACTCACCTCGCGTCCGCGTAACCCGTACTTTTCTTTTGCCAATACCACAATCGAGCGTCCCTCGGGGGTCTCATCTGCCAGTGACGATAGCTGCGCCGAATCCGCCAGCATAGCCTCGGTCACGCCTGGCGCAGTCATGAACTCCGTAGCCTGGCGATTCCCCAGCGTGATAGTTCCCGTCTTATCCAGCAGCAGAGTATTCACGTCGCCCGCAGCTTCCACGGCGCGCCCCGACATAGCCAGCACGTTGTGCTGCACGAGTCGATCCATGCCGGCTATGCCGATCGCAGAAAGCAATCCGCCAATCGTGGTCGGGATCAGGCACACCAATAAAGACACCAGCACAAACACGGTCTGCGGCGCACCGGCATAAATCGCAAACGGCTGCAGGGTAACCACGGCCAGAAGAAACACAATCGTGAGCCCAGCCAGCAAAATATTCAGCGCAATTTCATTCGGGGTCTTCTGGCGCTCCGCACCTTCCACCAGCGCAATCATGCGGTCCAGAAACGTTTCGCCAGGGTTCGAAGTGATCTTCACCTTCACCCAGTCTGAGAGCACCCGCGTTCCGCCGGTCACCGCCGAGCGATCGCCGCCGGCTTCGCGAATCACGGGCGCAGATTCTCCCGTGATTGCTGACTCGTCCACCGACGCTACGCCTTCCACAATCTCACCATCGCCGGGGACAAACTCGCCCGCCTCCACCAGACACATGTCTCCCGAACGCAATTTAGAGCCGGGAACGGTCTCCGTCTTTCCATCGGGAAGCAGACGGTTCGCCATCGTCTCGGCTTTCGCACGCCGTAACGCATCGGCCTGCGCCTTACCGCGCCCTTCCGCCATCGCCTCGGCAAAGTTGGCAAACAACACCGTGAACCACAGCCACAGCGTAATCTGCAGATTGAATCCGAACCCCGGCTGCCCGTGCATTCGCTCCAAAATGAGCAGGACCGTGGTCACTACGCTGCCCACCTCCACCACGAACATCACCGGATTGCGCATCATGGTTACGGGATGCAGCTTGACGACTGAATCCCACGCTGCACGGCGCACAATCTTCATGTCCCACAGACTGCGCTTTGATTTCTTGCTTGCCATGTTTGACCTAGAAAGTCCGCCTAAAAAGTTTTGCCCGCCATCATCAGCAGGTGTTCGAGCACCGGCCCCAGACTGAGCGCCGGGAAAAACGTCAGCGCGCCAACAATCACTACCACGCCGATCAGCAGAACCGTAAACAACGGTCCGGTTACTGGGAAAGTGCCCAGCGTCGCCGGAGTCTGTTTCTTTCCCGCCAGATTGCCTGCAATCGCCAGCATCGGCAGGATCATCATGAACCGCCCCAGCAGCATGGCGATGCCCAGCGACGTGTTGTACCAGGGAGTATTTCCGCTAAATCCGTTGAAAGCCGAACCGTTATTCGCTACGGAGGACGTGAACGCATAAAGCACCTGGCTGAATCCGTGCGGCCCAGCATTCGACATGGCAGAGGTGCCGAAGCTATACAAAACCGAAATCGCGGTGAACACCAAAATCACAAGAGGAAAAATCAGCACCACCAGCATCGCCATCTTCACGTCGTAGGCTTCGATCTTCTTACCCAGATACTCCGGTGTGCGTCCCACCATCAATCCGGCAATGAAGACGGAGAGAATAACGAAGACCAGCATTCCATACATCCCTGCACCCACTCCGCCAAAGATCACCTCGCTCAACATCAGGTTGATCATGGGAACCATTCCGCCCAGCGGTGTGAACGAATCATGCATCGAATTGACGGCGCCGCAACTCGTGTCCGTAGTCACGGTGGCGAACAGGGCTGAGTTCGCCACGCCGAATCGCACTTCTTTCCCTTCAAGGTTGCCCGTGGTTTGCAGAGCAGCAGCGGGATGTTGCGAGCTATGCTGCGCCGCAGCCGTTACTAACGGATTCCCCCGCGCCTCCGACCAATACGCGGTGCTCACTCCGGCCAAGAAAAGCAAAGCCATTGCCGCCCACACAGCCCATCCGTGCCGCGGCGAGCCCGTCATCTTTCCCAACGTATAAGTAAACGCCGAAGGAATCGCCAGGATGCAGAACATCTCTAGAAAGTTCGTGAACGGCGTCGGATTCTCGAACGGATGCGCGCTGTTGGCGTTGAAGAAGCCGCCCCCGTTCGTCCCCAGTTCCTTGATAATCTCCTGCGACGCCGTGGGACCCTGCGCGATCACCTGCTGACTTACCGTCTGCATCACCGGCTTACCGTCAGGCCCGGTCACAGGTTTTCCATCGGAGCCCAACTGCGGCGTCTGGTAGGGATCGAGCAGTCGCACCGTGTCATAAGGCTTCAGGTTCTGAACCACGCCCTGCGACACCAGCACCAGCGCCCCCACCAGACACAACGGAGCCAGAATCCACAGCGTGCCGCGAACTAGATCCACCCAGAAGTTGCCGATAGTCTTTTGCTCACGCCGTGTGATGCCGCGAATGAATGCGATCGCCAGTGCCATGCCGGCTGCTGCCGAAACCCAGTTGTGATATGCCAGGCCCACCATCTGCGTCAGATAGCTCATGGTGGTCTCGGGCGAGTAATTCTGCCAGTTCGTGTTGGTTGTGAACGAAGCTGCGGTGTTGAACGCCAGGGCCGGAGGCACGCCCCCCAGCTTTTGCGGATTCCACGGCAGCCACGCCCACTGCTGCACCCGCTGCAGCACATAAAGCAGGATCATCGAAACCCCGCTGAACAGAAGCAGTGCTAGCGCGTACTCCTTCCAATCCATCTCGTGGTTCTCATCCACGCCCGTAAGCTTGTAAAGAATTCGTTCCGCGGGCCGCATCGCGGGATCAAGCCAGGTGCGCTCCCGGCCGAAGACCCGGGCCATAAAGCTACCCAGCGGCTTGGTGACCAGCAAGACCACAAGCAGCAGAAAAAAGATTTGCAGCCATCCATTTGCCGTCATCAGAATTTCTCCGGCCGTAACATGGCGTAGACGAGATACACCAGCAACCCGGCGCAAATGATCAGCATAATGATCGGTTCAGAATTCATATCCCCTCAACGTACGCGCTCGCAAAAAACCACGTAAGCGAGCGACACCGCAAAAAATAGAATCGTCACCGCCAGAAAGATCACGTCTTGCATCACTAGCCCCTTCGGTCTTTAGAACTTGACCATGATCGCCATGTCGATAAACTGTTCATCCCGACGCAGGTCGGGAAACCATACGCTGCTGCCTTGTGCGCCGCAAGCCGCTTGGGCGCCGCTGAGGCTCTCTTGCATGGATGAATTCCCGTCGTTGCAGGCAAAGAACTGCGGAAATCCGTTGTTGGTAAATGGCACCCCTCCCGAGCCCGGCGGCGTCACTCCACCCCGCCCCGACCAGTACGGCACACTGGCGTGGCGATAGTCATATTCCCAGCGGAACGTAATGTACTGGCTGGGCATATAGTCAAACGTGACCGAAGAGTCCCAAGCCTTAAACGGGTCCGAGGGATTTCCGGTAAAGTAGGGTGCATTGATCGCCGCCGATGGCGCCGTCTCTCCGTTGATGGGAGGGTCCAGAACCAGATAGCGTCCGGGATTGTTGATCTGGCCTCCGCCGACGGTCATTGCGTACCGGTCTTTCTTGAACCACATCCGGTTGTACAGCATGAAGCCGACAAAGCTCTGCTTAGGATTGATTCCAGCAGCAAAATGGTCACCCCCGACCGATTTCGCATCCTTGGTGTCCCCGTGACACCCCACACCTTGCAGATATACGCCTGCCGAGGTGGTCGTGCTGGGACCAAACTCGCAGCCCATATCACCGGTGAAGGTAAACGCCATCTTGTCGAGGGTCTTTCCCGGTCTGTCGAAATACTTTATCTCGATGCTGTCATCAGTGTGCACGCGGCCTCGGTTTGGTATGTAAAGGTCGTCGTGGCCGAGCCCGTAGTTATTGGAAATGACGTTCACCCAGGGTCTGGGAGTCCACTTAATCTGTCCACCCACGCCTTTCCTCGAGTTCGCTGAGCCGTACGATTGCCACCCATTGATGAACCAAGGTTCAATCTTCAAATGAGGGTTGGGAAAAATCTGAACTCTCAGCCCGTTGAAAAACCACGGTGTGTTCGAGGAAACATACGAGGGTTGATAAGCCCAGTTGTCGAAGTTGTAGAAGCTGAACAACCCGATGTACGACATGAAGATTCCCGCATCAATGTTGATCCCGTTCAGCGCATTGATGTGGTAACCGCCGTAGGCCTCTGAGACGTAGCGGTAGGCATCGCTCAGGTCCCACTGGCCCTTCGCCGGACTGGCGTCATTGCGTGGCGTCGCCGTGGAATACATACCGAACTGCGTCATCAATCGGGCGCGGACATTATCAAAGTGGAAGTCGCCACCGACCCCGAGTTGCTCCAACTGGATCTCGTTGGAACGAAATATTTCACTCGACCCACCCATCGAGTTGTCTACAGGCTTGTTGAAATCGTAAGTATAAGAAACATCGGCGCGGATTTCCGGAGTGAAGAACTTCGAATCGAAAGCTGATTCTTTCGTGCGCGGGTTGCCGTTCAGCCAGGTCCAGTCCCAGTCCGAAAAAGGTACGATTTTTTCCTTTTTTGCGGGAGCGACTTGGGAAGATTGGCTCGAGGCAGGCGGACTCGGTGGCTGCGCCAACCACCCTGTCGACCCGGCCGTTACAGGAGCGCCGCTGGTTACAGCGGTCGGCCTGGCAAAGTTCGCGGCCGTCACGGCGGGAGCGTCTGGCCCGGGGCCAGTCCTCACCGGCGTCGGCCCCGGTACCGCTTCGCTGCGCTCACGGGCCGGCGCAGCACTCTTCTGCTGCTCGACCTCCGCGCGCAAGCGCTCCACTTCGGCTCGCAGCGCCCTCAATTCCTCCCGCATCTCCTGCTGTTCGGTTGGCGCAGGCGAGCTAGAGCCAGCTTCTGCGGGAGACGTTGCTACGGCTTGGCTGGTCTGAGCGCCAGACCACGTTGTCAGGAACAGGACGAACGGAGAGAGTAATAAGACCCGAGGTGCATTTTTCCTTAGCATGATGTTCGTTCTCCATTAATTCCAGGCGGTAGTCGCCGTGGTCGCTTGCTGTCGCGCGGCAATCGTCGTCGAAATAGATGCCGTGCAAAACTTTAAAATCCGGCTCTTTCTCCGGCTCTCTGCGAACTGGCGCGAGCCAGTAGCAGACCGAAGGTGCATTCTCACTTAGCAAGGCAATCAGAAACCTGAGCATGAACGCGGTTGCTGCCAACGCGATGGCTGCTACTGCCCACGCTGCCCACATATATGCGCCTCCTGCGCCGTCACGCGGACGTCTCGCGCAAACATTTCAGTAGAGCATTTCAGGTGTAAATTAGGTTTAAGGAATTCCTAAAGAATTCGTAAAGGTGAAAATCCCGTTCCGGCTTGCGGCTGCAACTCGGTCATTTCCCTACACTTGTGAAGTGGCTTACACGCAATCTCGATTGCGTCAGTTCCTTGACGTCTAACTCTCCGTTCTTGCTCTTGTCCAGTCTGTCGAATTCCGCTTCCATAAACTTCATCCACTCTTGCTTGGAGATCTTGCCCTTTTTTTCTGTGTCGATAAGCAGCAGCAATTGCTTGACCTCGTCCTCCCCGAGCGCCACTTTGTCCTGCGGTTTCGGAGTAGACGCCTTTTGTGCCACTCCAGTCCGTAGCATGCCGCCTGTCAGGGCCAACATCGCGACGAACACGATAATCTGGATGACATTCGTTCGGCTCGACATGATTCACCCCAGAAAACGCTTGCCCGATACAACAGGATTTCAGCTAGGTCACCTGTTCAGCAACCCCATTCGGCTTCCCCTGGCTGCGCAAAATACTGCCGCGACTTTGCTCCATCGCTGGTCATCGATTCCAACTCAAGCAGCGCCAGGCGCGCCGCCGCGACTAACCTGTTCTTTTCCTGCGGGGCAACTTCTTTCCATGAATTGCTGCGTTCGCTGCCTTTACCAGACATCTCCGGCGTCAGCGCCTGATGATAATGATGGAAAAGCTCTGCCAACCGTTCCGGTGCTACCTCGTGGATCCACATACCCTTGATCTCCCTGTCCCGCGACGTTCGCCCAGGACCTTTTTCTGCTCACAACGATTGGACACGGAATCTCGCAAAGTCCGAATAAAGGGTCCATAAAATGTTCGTAAAGATGGAAGACAGGAAGATCAACGAAAGCGGATATTAAGAACCCGGTTCAAAGCGGTATCCCACCCAGGGTTCGGTCAGCAGGTATTTCGGCGAGGAAGGATCGGCCTCAATCTTCTTGCGCAGCTGCCCAACAAATACGCGTAAGTACTCCGGCTGCTCGACGCTGTTCGCGCCCCAGATGGCGGCCAACAATGTCCGGTGCGTCACCACCTTGCCCGGACGCCGCGCCAGATAAAGCAGCAAGTCGAATTCTTTCGGGGTGAGATGGACTTCGTGACCCGCAACTTTGACCGACCGCGCATCTACGTCAATGGAAAAGTCCCCCGCGGTAACCACAGTCGGCTGTTCCTCGGCGGCCGGCGTCCGCCGCAACTGCGCCCGGATTCGCGCCAGCAGTTCGTTCATGCTGAACGGCTTGGTGACATAGTCATCTGCGCCTGCGTCCAGCGCTTCCACCTTCGTACGATCCTGCCCGCGCACCGAGAGCACGATGATCGGCACTTGCGAAATCTGCCGAACCTGCCGGCACAGGCCTACGCCATCAAGATTCGGCATCGCCAGGTCTGTCACCACCACGTGAGGCGTCCAGTTCTTCATCAACTCCAGCGCCATCTCCCCGTCGTTGGCCACTCGGATGTCATATCCCTGTGCCGACAGCGTCGTGCGCAGCACGCGCGTGATTTGCGGCTCGTCATCTACCACCAAGATCCGCCGGTGCTCACTGTTCGGCTTCCGCTCGTCAATCCCGCTAGTCAATCGCACTCACCGCATTTCCTGGGTCACAATATGCACATCCACCGCGGGAGTATCGCGTAGAAACTTATGAATCGCCGAAAGATAGAAATACCTCTTCCACCCCTTGGTTGCCGACCGGCCGAAAACTACCTGCGTAATGTGATTCTCGCGCACGAATTCTGCGACCTTCTCCGCGACCACTTTGCCCTCGCTCTTCACCACTTTCGCCCCAACGCTCTCCGCGAAGCGGATATTGTCAGCTAGCGTCCGCTGGTTCTCGTCACTCTCGTCAGCGCCTGTGTCCACATAAAACGCAAACAGGTCGCCGTCCATGGCCTGAGCCATGCGCGCCCCTCGCGCAATCAAATATTGCGCCGCTGGATTCGAGCTGAAACACACCGCAATCCGCTCTCGCACCTGCAACAGTTGCCCATCTTCACTCTTGAGTTCCGAGAGCGTGCGATCGACCGCCTGCGTCACCTGCCGCAAGGCCAGTTCACGCAGGGCAACCAGGTTTGTATTTCGGAAGAAATTTGCCAGCGCCCGCTCTACCCGCTCCAGAGGATAAATATCTCCGCGCTTCATCCGCGTCTGCAGAGCTTGCGGCGTAAGGTCCGCCATTACAATCTCGCCCGCGCGCCTGATCACCCAGTCCGGCACCGTCTCCCGCACCTGCACCCCGGTCAGGCTCCGGATCGTCGGGGACAAACTCTCGATGTGCTGCACATTCAAGGTGGAAAGAACGTCGATCCCGGCATCCAGCAGCTCAAACACATCTTCATAACGCTTCGCGTGCTTGCTGCCTTCAATGTTGGTATGGGCTAACTCATCGACCAGCACAACGTGCGGCTTGCGCGCCAGAATCGCGTCAACATCCATCTCTTCAAAAATAGTCGACTTGTATTCCAGTTTCCTGCGCGGCACCTCTTCCACCCGCGATGAAAGCTCAACAATCGGTTTGCGCCCGTGAGTCTCGACCACGCCGATCACCACTTCTTCGCCGCGGCTCGCCCGCCGCACTCCCTCACTGAGCATGGCGTATGTCTTTCCCACACCCGGGGCATAGCCCAGAAACAGCTTGAACACCGCCGGCCGCTGGGCGGTGTCCACTTCCTTAAGCCATTCTTCGGGAGTCTTGGGCATCGCCGCTATTCTCCACGCCGGAGCGGAAATTGTCGAATCCGGACGAAAGCAAGTCTCAAGTTTTCATCGTGTCAACGTTTCACACCCATCGCCGCTCCTGAAACCATGAAACTTTGAAACCTCGAAATCTTGATTCCGGTTACAATCGTGCCCGTGAAAGCCCGCTGGCCAGAGCACCTGATCCGCTACGCCGCCTGCTTCGTGGCCACTGAGTTGGCGGTCCAGGTTTACAGACGCCTCATCCACGTGAACCCCACCACGGTCGCGCTCACGTTCTTGCTGATGGTTCTCTGGGTAGCGGCTTACTGGGGACTTCGTTTCTCGGTCTTTCTCGCGCTCATCGCCACGCTCGCCTTCAACTATTATTTTCTTCCTCCCATCGGAACCTTGACCGTCGCCGATCCGCAGAACTGGGTGGCGCTGTTTGCCTTTCTCGTGACCGCGGGCCTCGCCAGCCAACTCGCCGACCGCGCCCGACGCCAAGCCGCCGACGCCAATCAGCGCCGCCGCGACGTGGAACGCCTCTACAGTTTCAGCCAGCGCCTGCTCGCCACCGATAACGTAGCCGAGCTGCTGAATGCGATTCCCGCCTACGTCTGCGACGGATTCGGCGCCAAGGCTGCCGCCATCTACCTGCTCAGTTCGCAGCAGATCTATCGCACCGACCCCAAAGCAACATCGCTTGCTCTGCAGGATCTGCAGATGGTCAGCTCGCGAGGCGAGCCGGTCATTGATTCCCAGCGCGGAATTTCTCTCACTCCTCTGCACCTGGGAACGCGCACCACGGGAGCCGTTGGCATTGCCGGACCAGCCCTCTCGCGCGCCACTCTCGAAGCTCTGGGCAGCATGATCGGCATTGCCATCGAGCGCGCGGGAGCGATCGAGAAACTCTCCCAGACCGAAGCGGCACACCAGAGCGAGAACCTCCGCGCTGTCCTGCTCGATTCTGTAACTCACGAACTGCGTACACCGCTCACGGGAATCAAGGCCGCCGTCACAGGTCTGCTTTCGGAGTACAACCTCGACGAGGCGCAACGGCGTGAGTTATTAACGGTAATCAACGAGGAAACCGATCGCCTCGACCGTTTGGTTGGGGAAGCGACGGAAATGGCTCAGCTTGATGCCCACAAGGTCGAGCTGCACATAGCCCCCGTGGACATCGCCTCCGTAATAGACTCCGCTGTGGAAGAATCCAGAACGTTTATCGGCCAGCATCCGCTCGAGGTACGCGTGCCAGGGTCACTGCCCAAGGTACGTGTCGATCCCGACCGCATCGCGGAGGTGCTGAAACAATTGCTGGAAAACGCCGCCAAGTATTCTCCGCCGACTGCGCCCATAACCATCACCGCTGAACAGAAAGGAGAACGCATCGTCACCAGCGTTACCGATCACGGCCACGGCATTGATGACTTCGAGCAGTCGCTCGTCTTTGACAAGTTCTACCGCGGCCGCGACCAGCGCTACAGCGTACAAGGCACTGGGATGGGACTTGCCATCGCCAAGGCCATCGTGGAAGCCCACAACGGCGTCGTCGGCGTCACCAGCCAGCTTGGCCGCGGCTCGGTCTTTTCTTTCGAATTGCCGGCTGCCTGAGGGTGCTGAAGACCTATGACTTTGGGTGGCGCAGCGCTTCCAGCGCTGCGCTTAACCCTACGCCAAGACCGAGGGCTCAGCCCTTGAGGTGCCTCAGTTTTTCAGCTTCGGACGCTCGCAGGTATCCACAATCTTCGTCGGATCGATCGCATCCTTATCCACCTGCTCCTCCAGGATCTTCCCATCTTTCCCAATCAGGAAGTTCACTCGCCGTGCGGCCTTGTACTTATCCACGTAGATTCCGTATTGGTGCGTAACGTCTCCGCCCCAATCGCTCAGCAAGGGGAAGGTAACTCCAATTTGGTCGGCAAAGGCTTTGTTGGAGAAGGAACTATCCATGCTCACACCCAGGACCTGGGTGTCGGCAGCTTCCAGCCGTTTCAAATCCTGCTGGAGAGCCTTCATCTGGGCCGTTCAACCACCGGTGAAAGCAAAGATAAAAAATCCCAGCACGACGTTTTTCTTCCCACGGTACTCGCTCAGGGAAACACTCTTCAACTCGTTGCCATCGAAATACTTCAGCGTAAAATCTGGCGCCACATCGCCAACCTTGGGCATGGACATCGACCCGCCCTCGGCCATTTTTGTCTGCGCTACTGCGGGACTGGCCCCCGCGACCGCCAGCGCTCCGGCAAGCAATGAAGCCGCCAACACGTTCGGTAGTTTTTTCCGCATCACGAACCTCCTTCTCGAATAATAGCCCACCCACGGGAAGCATTTGTCACGGCGAGTGGTTAGGGCTTCCTCGAGACGCCAATCAGTACCCTGCCTCGCGCGTTTCGCATTGCCGAAAGTCACAGTAAACCAGTAAATTCATTTTCAGACCCGTTCCGAGCGCCGATGACTCTCACCACGCTGAACGACATCTTCTTCGCCGCCACCGAGCGCAATCTCGACCGTGCCATGCTCTACCGGGAAGCGGGAAAATGGCTGCCCATCTCCTCTTCGGATCTCCGCCGCAACGTCGCCGGAACCGTCCGCGCGCTGCAGGAATGGGGTATCCACAAGGGCGACCGGGTTGCCATTCTCAGCGAGAACCGGCCGGAGTGGTCTACTGCAGACTTCGCCATCCTGCTGCTCGGCGCCGTGACCGTTCCGGTCTACTCCACGCTGACTCCGGAACAAACCGCTTACACTCTGCGCGACTCTGGCGCCAGTGTCGTTTTCGTCTCCACCGAGCTTCAACTCCGCAAAGTCCAGACGATTCTCTCCCAAACGCAAGTCAAGAGAATCGTGGTCATGGACCATGTGCAAATCCCGAGCGTTCTAGCCGCAACCTGCTTACTCATGGATCAGTTCATGACCCAGGGCCCCAGCAGCCTCGATCGTCAAACCGAATCGCTGGCTCGCTCCATCCAGTCCGACGACCTCGCCACCATCATCTACACTTCCGGCACCACGGGAGTTTCCAAAGGCGTAATGCTGAGCCACGGCAACATCGCCTCGAACATCAATTGCTCCCTACTCGGCTTCGACATGCGCCCCGGGCTGGTAAGCATTTCGTTCCTTCCTCTTTCGCACGTCACCGCGCGGCACGTGGATTTTTCCTTCCTCTACCACGGCGTAACCCTTGCTTACTGTCCGTTCATCGAGAACCTTACCGAAACCTTTCTCGAAGTGCGCCCCTCCTTGTGTGTGTCCGTGCCCAGAGTCTACGAAAAAATCTATGCCAAGGCTGAAACGAAGGCCCACGGGTTTGCCAGGCGCGTGATCTACCGCTGGGCACTCTCCGTAGGCCGCGCCAACAAGGCCGCCATCCTCGCTGGACAAATTCCAACCGCCGCTAACTGGAAACTGGCCAACCAACTGGTTTTCTCGAAAATCCGCGAGGGTCTGGGTGGCCGTGTCGAAACCTTCATCTCGGGCGGCGCGCCTCTGGGCCGCGAGCTAGCAGAATGGTTCGCCGCAGTCGGCATCCGCATTCACGAGGGCTACGGCTTAACGGAGACTTCTCCAGTGATCGCCGTCAACACTCCCATCAACCATCGCATCGGTACCGTGGGCAAGATCCTTAGCAACCTTGAAGTACGAATTGCCGAAGATGGCGAAATCCTGGTGCGCGGCCCCTCTGTGTTCAAGGGATACTGGAACCGTCCCGAAGAAACCCAGAATGCCTTCCGAGACGGCTGGTTCAAGACCGGAGATATCGGCGAGTTAGACGCTGACGGATATCTCTCGGTCACCGATCGCAAGAAAGACCTCATCAAAACGTCCGGTGGCAAGTTCATCGCTCCGCAGCCCATTGAAAATTCCCTTAAGCTCAATCCCCTGGTCGGAACTGCCGCTATCATCGGCGACAAGCGCAAGTTTGCCTTTGCCATCGTCTCGCCGAACTTCCCGCTCCTCGAAGACTGGGCCCGCGCCAACGGCGTCGCTTTTTCCTCGCGCGCCGAACTCATCGGCAATTCGACGGTCCAAGCGCTTTATGAAGGGATTGCGGAGGGAGTAAATCAAAATCTCGCAAGATTCGAGAAACTGAAACATGTCTTGCTCGTCCCCGACGAATTCACCGCCGACAATGGCGCTCTCACTCCCACGATGAAACTGCGCCGCAGAGTAATCGAAGAACGCTATCGCCGCCAGATCGACGAACTCTACGCCGAGGCAGAATCGACGGCTACAACTTAGTCTTGTCATTCCGAAGCGGCGCAGCCGCCGAGGAACCTGTTTTCCTTTCCGCCAATACGTCCTAGCTACACACCGCTGCCCCCAGCGCCGGTTTTGATTACAATGTACCCATGACCGATCCTCTCATCATCGCCGGCCGCTCCTTCCGCTCTCGCCTGATCGTCGGCACCGGAAAATACAAGTCTTTCCAGGAAACCGCCCGCGCTCTCGAGGCCAGCGGCGCCGAGATGGTCACAGTAGCCGTCCGCCGGGTAAACCTCGACCGCAGCAAGGAATCCCTGCTCGATTACATCGATTCCAAGAAATACTTTCTTTTGCCCAACACCGCCGGTTGCTATACCGCGGACGAAGCCATCCGCGCGGCACGCCTGGGCCGCGAAGTCGGCCTTTCGGACTGGGTAAAGATAGAGGTAATCGGCGACCAGGCCACGCTATACCCAGATGTTCAAGCCACGCTCGAGGCCACGCGCGTTCTGGTTAGTGAAGGCTTCACCGTCCTTCCCTACACTTCCGATGACATTGTCTATGCCAAACGTCTGGTCGAAGCCGGAGCGGCCGCCGTGATGCCGCTCGGCGCCCCCATTGGCAGCGGCATGGGCATTCAGAACCAGGCCCATATCCGGATCCTCCGCGAAATGATCACAGGCGTACCGCTGATTGTGGACGCCGGTGTGGGCACCGCGTCCGACGCCGCCATCGCCATGGAACTCGGCGCCGATGCGGTGCTCATGAACACCGGCATCGCCGCGGCGCAAGATCCCGTGCTCATGGCCGAAGCCATGCGCCACGCCGTGCTGGCCGGACGCCAAGCCTACTTGTCGGGCCCCATGGCGAAAAGGCTCTATGCCACAGCCAGCTCACCGCTCGAGGGCATCGTAAGATAGCGCTAGCGTCGCGCTGGCCGGCCGGGCAGCATCCCCGCTGCGCCGGTGTCGACTTTGAAAAAGCAACAGCAAAAACAAAAGGGCGGCCGCAGCCGCCCCAATTGACTCCCAAATTTCCCTTACAGCATCTTCACGCTGTTAACGTGAATGGAATCCTTGCTCATGGTTCCAGTCACGGCGACGTGGTGTCCCTCATGCCCTTTCAGAGCATCTTGGTTATCCACGGCCAGAACTTTCTGGTCAGTATCGGTTACGATCACCATCTTCTCGCCCGCGGCCACGCACTTCTTGGTGCACGCCTCAGCCCCGGCGTTCGCACCCTTCGCGCCGCATTTTGCGTCGCTCACCCACCCGTTGACCGTCGCACTCTTCCCCATATCGTCAAATGCCAAAGCCGTCAGGGCGAACACGAAACAACTCGCAAGACATAGCACTAGAACTTTTCTCATGGCCGGTTTTTCTCCTTTTTTTGATCTTCCGCTCGCGGCCCCAAGCCGCAGTTATAGTAGAAACCTCTAATCGCACGCCTAGCAGCAACTCAACCCCGCCAGCCGTCGATCGACGCCCCGAACTATACCATAGGAAAACTCTCTGAATGTCACACGCTCGTGAACCGCGGTTGGACTCCGTCGAGCACCGAACAGGGGCGGGTCACTTCTTCGCGGAGTGAGTGGCCGGTGGTAGCGGGTTTGCGGGAGCCGGTGGGACGTACACATACTCCCCGGGACGCGCATAGCGCAACTGCTCGCGCGCCTCTTTCTCGATCGCTTTCTCGTCTGTCTTCAGTCCCTGAATCTGCTGGGTATAAAGCTCGTTTTCCTTTTGTTCCTGCGCGATTCGTTTTCGCAGCGATTCGTACTCTATCCGCTGAGAGGGTAGCACTCTAAAGGCAGCATTGAGAGTGGAACGTAACAATCCGGCAAGCACCGCAACCGTGACAGTCGCAATTCGTCGCCGCAAGAGGTAGAGTCGCATCGCCAGCGGCCGCACCCGCAATATCCAAGACGCTGCCAGCGCCTCGGCCTCTGGCGCCCTTTCAGCCATCGCCCGCAATCCATCCTGCGTACTGGGAAATCGCCGAATTCGTGAGAGATCTTTCACTCGAAAATCCATTCCTTAGCCGCCTTGCTCAACATCTCCAGACCTTAGTCTGCAAAACCCCCGCGGATGAACCTCAGCCTCTCAGTGGACTTCTCCTTCATCTCACCCGTCAAGCGGAAGTTCTCCCATTTGAGGTGTGGGAACCAACTTGGTTACATAAATCCTTCAATTGCTCCCAGTTACGTTCCACTCTCAATGCTGCCTTTAGAGTGCTACCCTCTCAGCGGATAGCCGACGCCCCATATCGATATGACCGACAAACGAATCGTACTCACCACCGCCGTCTCGGAAGAAGAAGCACGCAAAATCGCGCGCCATCTGGTCGAGCGCCGCCTGGCCGCTTGCGTCAATATCGTCCCTCAAGTTGCGTCCATCTACCGCTGGCAAGACAAGGTGGAAGAAGGTCGCGAATGGCTTTTGATCGTCAAGACGACGGCCGCGGCCTTCGGTCAAGTGCGCGAGGCAATTGCAGAACTCCATTCCTACGAAGTTCCAGAATGCATCTGCCTGACAATTGAAGACGGATCGCCCGCCTATTTGCACTGGATCGCCGAGTCTGTTTCAACCGGAGAATTCGGCGAATGACTGCACTGGCAGGCCGCTGACAGAACTATTGACTCGATTGCAGTTGCGAAGTCAGCAGGTTGACGGCCGCGACGTCGAAAAAGCCGGACAGATCGGCGTGTCCGGCCAGAGTCTCGCGCTGCTTCCCTTCCACCAGGATTTTCACCTTGAGAATGCCCGGGAGGTTGGCGGCCAGCGTCTGGATCAAAGACGCCACGGTCAGTTCTTCGGACAGGACACCCGAGCGGTGCCCATCGGCGAACGCGGCGTTGATGTCGATGACGGCGAGTCCAGGATCAACCAGATAGACGCTACGGATGTCGGCTCCCTGCGGCAAAGGATGAGGCGAGGACTTGTCCAGATAGAGAGCTAGCAGCGAACGAAGCAATTCTTCAGCGCGCTGTTGCCGAACCGATGGCAGTGGAATGCGAGCGGCCTGCGCGTGCAGCACTCCGGTATCGTCATACGCGACAAACAACGTTACTTGCTCGGTGGCTCCCGCCACAGGAGGCCCAACCGGACGGATGTCGATGGAGCCAACGGGACCGGCGGCCGCGCGGCCGCGCATGCGCCACGCGTAGAAGCTCATGCCGAGCACAGCCAGCACCAGCACTGACACCCCGATGAAGAGATGGCGTGGAATCATGGTTGTCCGATCCTTATCTGTCTAGTCATCGTTTCCCTATTGATTTTATGTCCATCATCATGGAGCGGCTCCAAGCTGCGCGCGAATGGCGAAGATTCCGTTGGCTACGGCGCCGACAACGAGTTGCTGGTAGTCTGGCGAAGTAAGCTGCGAAGCGTCGGATGCAGTTGGGGCAACCTCGACCGCAATCGCTGCGGTGACGATGTTATTCAATGGTCGGAGTGGCGCGGTTAGAGTGCGGACGGCAACCTGTTGCCTCTTCAGTTCCGCCGCGACACTCGCGGCGGCGGCTTGACTGAGAACCGTGGAAGAGGACTGCGCCGTGGTCCATGAGCGGAAAGAACCGCGGTCGTCTGCACCAGCGTAAGGAAGTAGCGCGGTGTAAAGGCGCACGCCGTGGCCGTTGGATGCGGCATGCAGGGCCACATAAATCGCGGCGTGGGTCGTATTGGCGTAATATGCGCGATCGTCGAGCGACAGGTTGGCGTCAGAGTCGCGCAAGACCAGGGTTGGGATTCCACGATTCTCGAGTTCCTGGCGCAGGCGGCGGGCGAATGCGACCGTGAGATCCTTCTCGGCAAGCGTAGTACTAAGGGCTTCACCTCGATCATTGCCGCCATGGCTCGCGTCCACAACCGCGAAGTAACGGCGCGACGGTCGGGACGACGGCGGTTGGATGACTGGACTGGCTTGCGGCGTAGCCGCGACCATCGCGCTGGTCGTGTTTGCTCCTGTTGAAGTAACCGCAGGTTCGGTTGCTCCGGTAGGGCTCGTCCCAGGTGCGGTCGCCGCCGTTTGAGATTTTGGGGGCGCGAGGGTGATGGTTCTTCCGTCCGCGCTGAAGCTGGCGAGCAGCGGAAGAGTAGTGGTCACAGTGATCTGGGCTGCGCCATTGTTCTCGGAATAGGTGGCCTCAGGAATGCTCTTGCTGCCGAAGGTAAGTGTAGGAGAGGCGGGCGAAGTCACCGGCTCGTGGCTGAACGTCATGCGTAGTTTGCCGGGTTCGGCAGCGACCGACGGATTGACCGGCGCCGTGAAGTGGAAAACCAGACGGGAAGGATCGTCCGGCGCCACCGACGCCGTGAAGTGAGTCGCGATGTTGCCGATGAAAAGACGTCCAGACTCCTGGTGCAGGGTTGCAGGTCCGCCCAGAAAGCGCGGCAGCAGAGAACCGAGAGCGGCTACAGGGACAAGGCCCCGTCCGTTTTCCATGACAAATTTTCCGGACAGGTCGCTCTCTCTCCCCTGAACCTTCCCATGGGTCTTGCCAACGGTAAATTCCCCGAGGATGTTGTTGTAGTGTATGCGCCAGCGCGGAGGGTCAGATCTTGCGCTGACCGTTCCGAGAGGATCCAGCAGTTCCAGCAAGCCAATGTAGTCGCGGCCTTGCCGCTGCACGATGGGTAAGGAATACGTAGCAGCGGTTGAGTAGACGGAAAGATGCTTTTCGGGAGCTGCACCGGAAACCAGCAGGACTGCGAGGAATAAGAGGATGCCGGCGGCCCCGACGCTCCGATATCGGCGAATCGATCGCCTGCTAGACGATTGCCTGCTAATCCAGCTTTTATTCGAGTGCATAGACGGTCAATCCGCTGAGCAGCTTGGGGTAGAAGTCGGTAGATTTCTGGGGCATGACCTCGCCCGCAAAAGCAATGTCACGGACCTGCGTCATGCGGCAGGGATTCATCAGAAATGCGATATTGGCGCGAGACCCGCCTGCGCCGCGTACTTGCGATAATGCTTCGCTCGCGTCGCGGATGTAGGCGATGTTCTCCTGGTTCCGGATGGATTCCTCAGAAAGGTTCAACACTCTTTCCAGCAAACATTTGTGCAATTGCACCACATCGAGGGACTCCTGGCGGAGCGAGAAGCCAGCGAAAACCTGTTCGGTGGTGTTCGGATTGGGATGGTGCAGCAGGAAGGCTCGGTTTGCGGTGACGGCGAGGATGGAAGTTCCAGCCCGCCCTGACTCGCGGAGAATCGCGGTGGCGCTGCGCGCGTCCAGCGTGGCATCGACCTCGTCGATGTCGAAGAAGGCGCGAGCAGAGCTGCGGAATTTTTCTTCCGAGAAAGATGCCAAGCCATGGACCAGGCGATGCGTCGGCAGGATGAGCAGCCCAGGGCTGTTCACGTTAATAAAAGTCATCGGGACGAACTCGTAAGGCGCCGTACCCGGACCGGAGGCCGAAGAAGAGGAAGGATCGGCGGCGCGGCGTTCGTTGCGGTAAGTGAGCGCAGTCTCGTAACGGTGGTGGCCATCTGCGATGATCAGTTTCTTCTCGCTCATTGCGTTTTTAACTGAAGTGATCACGCCCGGATCCGATACCTGCCACACCCGGTGAACAACACCATACTCATCCGCAACCGTAATGTCTGGCTCGGTATTAGTGGCGAGCAAAGATTCAACCTGGCCTGCATCCTCATAGACGACAAAGATCTGTTCAAATTGGGCGCGGGTGGCGCGAAGCAGATCGAGACGGTCGGCCTTGGGTTTGGCTAGGGTTTGTTCGTGGCGGAAGACGACACCGGCGGAGTAGTCCTCGACGCGGCAAAGAGCCATAAAACCACGGCGTTCCAATTCAGTGCTCGAACCGGGGAGCGTAAAGCGCTGGCAATAAACATAAATGGAGGGATCCAGATCCTGGCGCAGGATACCTTGCTGGCGCCAGTCGCGAAAATACGCCGCAGCCCTGGAATATACGTTGTTCCCTGTATTGTCATTCTCTTCCCGCCGGCCAAGGATGATCCGGATGAGGTTATGCGGGCTGGCCGCATAGTAACGATCCTGCAGCGCGGAGTTGATCTTGTCGTAGGGTTGGGTCACGACCTGGGCAGGGGACACCCGCTTGGGATCGTAGCGAAACGCGCGAAAGGGATGAATGTCAGCCATGGAAACACCTGATTGTAACAAGGTGGCTGTGGGCTCCCGCTTTCGGAGCCCTGCCGGATCGGAACGGATCGCCCCGGAATGGGCCGCCAATTCCCGATTGTCACCAACATTTGACAAAAAAACTGCAGCCTCCTGCGCAAAGCTGTGATACTATCGCGGCCAAATGAGGTGCTTATGGCCCTCCTGGATGGACGCCGGCTCTCTCGCCCTAAGGCCCTGGTTCGAAGCTTAGTTCGGAGTTTAGATCGAAGTTTAGTTCGGAGTTTGGTTCGGACTTCCTGCCCGGCTCGACCCTGGATCTTAGCTTTCGTCCACCTGCGTAGAATCGCGGCCTTTCCTCTCCTCTTGATGTTTCTTGTTGTACTCGCTGCAGTCTGTGGCATGCCCGTGGTTGCTTTCGGGCAGGCGGACGTAAACGCTGTCCACATCCAGCCCCGCGAGGCGGAGAAAACCAAGACCGAAGAGGTCGCTACGCAGAGCATGGTCTCGCCGACCCTGAATACTCGCGTGCGTCCTTTGAAGGTAGCCGTCGATTTGGTGCTGGTTCCGGTCACGATCACCGATCCCCTGAACCGGCTGGTGACCGGTTTGGAGAAGGAGAACTTTCAACTTTTCGAAGGCAGTGCGTCCCAGGACATCAAGTCTTTCTCCAGTGAGGACGCTCCGGTCTCGTTGGGAGTGATTTTCGATTCCAGCGGGAGCATGAGCAGCAAGATGGATCGGGCCAAGGATGCGGTAGTGGAATTCTTCAAAACCGCCAACCCCCAAGACGAATTCTTCATGATCACTTTCTCTGATGAGCCCGAGGTGGTCAATGATTTCACCAGTTCGGTGGACGACATCCAGGGCAAGCTTGTGTTTACCGTGCCGCGCAGGCGGACGGCCCTGCTCGATGCCATTTACATGGGCGTCAGCAAAATGAGGGAGGCCAAGTACCCCAAGAAGGCGCTCCTCATCATCTCCGATGGCGGCGACAATCACAGCCGCTACACCGAGAACGAGATCAAAGCGCTGGTCAAAGAAGCCGACGTGATGGTGTACGCCATCGGTATTTACGACCGGTATTTTCAAACTCAGGAGGAACGCCTGGGTCCGGAACTGCTGGGCGAAATCGCCGAACTGACCGGCGGGCGGGCGTTTACCGTGGAGAATCCAAACGACTTGGCCGATGTGGCCACCAAAATCGGGGTCGAGCTGCGCAATCAATATGTCCTGGGGTATCGTCCCACTGTGGTAGCGCGTGACGGCAAATGGCGTAAGATTAAAGTGAAGTTATTGCCCCCGAAAGGATTGCCGCCACTCCGAGTGTATGCCAGGACCGGATATTACGGACCCCAGGAATAACCAGGCCGGGAGCTTGCTCCTGGTTCTAAGGGGTGCGATTTGGGTCAGCGCCGCCGTCGCGGTGCTGGCACAACCGTTCGCCGGGCTTGCGGCGTGGAAGCCTTCACAGCTTCAGTCTGAAACCGTCCAGTCCCAGCCAGCCCAGTCCCCACCAACTCAATCCCCGCCCGTCCCCTCGCTATCTCCTCCGCCGCAGGCAGGCGCAAATTCTGCGCCTCCGGCGGCGCCGAGTCAGCAACCGTCCTCCGACGACACCGGAACCTACGTCATCCGCAAGAATGTCGACGAAGTCCTGGTCCACGCCACTGTGGTGGACGACAAGCAGCACATTGTGACCAACCTGGACCGAGACTCGTTCTCCGTATTCGAAGATGGAAAACCGCAGAACATTATTTCGTTCCGGCATGAAGACATTCCCGTTGCCATGGGAATCGTCATCGACAATTCCGGTTCGATGCGTGAAAAGCGGTCCAAGGTGAACCAGGCGGCGCTGAACCTGGTGCGCGCGAGCAACGCGCAGGATGAAGTGTTCGTGGTGAATTTCAACGACGAATATTATCTCGACCAGGATTTCACGAATGACCTGCTGAAACTGAAAGAGGCGCTGGAGAAAATTGACGCCAAGGGTGGAACGGCGCTCTATGACGCCTTGTTAGCCTCGGCCGACCAACTGAAGTTAAACGCAAGATTGGAGCGAAAAGTCTTGTTCGTCGTGACAGATGGAGAAGACAATGCCAGCCGGGAGAACCTTGAGGAGGCAGTGAAGAGGTTGCAGGGGGAGAACAGTCCGTCAGTGTATGCGATCGGGATTCTCGGCGATGAAGAGCATCCCAAACGCGCTCGCAGGGCACTGGAGATCATTGCGCAACGGACCGGGGGGTTGGCGTTTTTTCCTGGGACTCTCGACCAGGTGGATGAGATCAGCCGGCAAGTAGCGCACGATATCCGCAACCAGTACACGATCGGCTACAAGCCAACTAATCCCAGAGCCAGCGGCGGCTTCCGCACGATCCGCGTGGAGGCCAGAGGCAAAGGACACGGTAAACTTGCGGTGCGGACCAAGAGCGGCTACTACGCAGGGCCGCAGACGGCAGTCACGGGCGCAAAATAGAGGATGATCGTGACTGCGCTTGACCGGCGATTTCAAAACCTGACTTTGGTTCCATTGACGATTCCGATCTCTCCCCTTACCCTGTAGCGTGCACCTGAAAAACCCTGAAGTTTCACATCTGGGCGTCGCCGACGACATTACGGACTTGGTCGGCGGAACGCCTGTCCTTCGATTGAAGCGGCTGGCTCCCGCCGGTTCGGCTGACATTTTCGCCAAACTCGAATACTTGAATCCAGGAGGCAGCGTGAAAGACCGCGCCGCCATCGGGATCATCCGCAGGGCCGAGCGGGAGGGTAAACTTGCGCCCGGTGGGACCATCGTCGAAGCTACAGCCGGCAACACTGGCATCGGGTTGGCGTTGATCGGGGTGAATCGCGGCTACAAAGTGAAGTTGTTTGTTCCAGAGAATTTCTCGCGGGAGAAAGTAACGATCATGCAGGCCCTGGGAGCGCATGTGGAGCGCACTCCAGACGAAGAGGGCATGCAAGGCGCAATCCGGCGTGCCAAAGAGCTTGTCGCCGCTAATCACGGAGCATTCATGGCTGGACAGTTCGAGAATCCGGCGAATCCCGATTATCACTACGAAACCACTGCGGTGGAACTCTTCGAACAGATGGGCGGAAAAGTCGATGCCGTCGTTCTGGGATGCGGCACCTGCGGCACCTTCACGGGCGTAGCACGCTATATGAAGGAGCATCTGCCCGGAGTGCTGGCGGTCGCCGTGACCACCCAAGGTTCCGTGCTTGGGGGCGGAGCGCCCGGGCCGCACAAAGTGGAAGGGATCGGGAATAACTTCATCCCAGAGACGTTTGACCCAGCCGTATGCGATGAAGTAATTGCAGTGACCGACGCCGCCGCCTTTGCGACGGTCAAGCGGTTGGCGGCGCAGGAAGGCGTGCTGGCAGGCTCGAGCGGAGGAGCAGTAGTAGTCGCCGCGCTGGAAGTAGCGCGCCGGCTGGGCGCGGGAAAACGTGTGGCAACGATTATCCCGGATTCGGCCGAGCGTTATTTGTCGAAAAAGATTTTTGAGGGTGGCATCTAATGGGCTGTAGAGGATTTGCATGAAAAAGAACCGACAAGCCGGCTTTGCAACTCGCGCTATTCACGACGGGCAGCAGCCGGATCCTTTGACCGGCTCAGTTACGGTGCCGATCTATGCTACTTCCACCTACGTGCAGCAGGGCATCGGCGAGAACAAAGGCTACGAGTATTCGCGGGTCTCAAACCCCACCCGGACGCACCTTGAGGAAAACTTGGCATCACTCGAAGGTGGCGTTGCGGCGCCCGTATTTGCCAGCGGCATGGCGGCCATCAACGCGGTCGCCTGCATGCTGAAGTCGGGCGACCATGTCGTGTGCGGCAACGATTTGTATGGTGGCACTCCGCGGCTGTTCAACCAAGTGATGACCGGATTCGGGCTGGAGTTCTCCTACGTCGATACCTCGGATGCGGAAAATGTGGAGCGCGCGATCCGCAGAAACACGCGAATGGTCTACGTCGAGACGCCGACCAACCCGTTGATGGCCTTAAGCGACCTGGCAGCAATCAGCAAGATTTGTCGGCGCAAGAAGGCAGAACTGGTAGTCGACAACACGTTCATGTCGCCTTACTTTCAGCAACCTCTGGCGCTGGGCGCGGATATGGTGTTGCATTCGACCACAAAATTTCTCAATGGGCACAGCGACGGACTGGGGGGCGTGGTGGTATGCAGCACGCCCGAGCAGGCCGAGAAGCTTGCCTTTCTGCAAAAAGCCGCGGGGGCAATACTTTCTCCGTTCGAGTGCTGGCTCGTGCTGCGCGGCGTAAAGACGCTGGCAGCGCGCATGGAAATCCACGACCGCAACGGCCGCGTAGTTGCGGAGTTTCTCGCGAGACATAAAAAGGTAAGTAAAGTGTTTTATCCCGGCCTGCCCGATCATCCACAGCATGAACTGGCAAAAAGACAGATGAGCGGCTTCGGGGCGATGATCACCTTTGAGACTGGATCCCTCAAGAACGCCAACAAAATGCTGAAGAAGCTGCGCGTGTGTTCACTGGGAGAGTCGTTGGGTGGAGTCGAGACGCTCATCTCGCATCCGGCCACGATGACCCACGCCGGGCTGGGCGCAAAAGGACGCAAGGAAATCGGCATCACCGATGGCATGGTGCGCATCTCCGTGGGCATCGAGGACGTCGCCGACATTCTCGACGATCTCGAATCCGGCCTGGCCGAGGTATAGAAACTTCCTGCTTCCCTACTCCACCTTCTCCGCCACCCATCGCGAAATCGCCGTCACCATTTTCCGTGGTGCAAATCTCACCGACTCCGCCAGCAGCCAATTCTGCACGCCCGAGATAACAACGGTACGCCGAGCCATCAGCCCGCGGTAGCCGTCCCGCGCCACGACCTCCGCATTCATCGGCCGCAGTTTTGTGAACAACCGCGAATCCTCGGTCCCCGCCCGCTTCGCAAACCCAGTTTCGGTGGCTCCCGGGCAAAAACAGCTCACCACCACGCCCGATCCCGCTACTTCATTGGCCAGCGCTTCCGAGAACGAAAGCACGTAAGCCTTCGTGGCGTAGTACACCGCCATCAGCGGCCCCGGCTGAAAAGCCGCAGTAGAAGCCACATTCATAACCTTCCCCCTGCGCCGCGCCAGCATCGGGGGCAGGAACAGCCTGGTCAGATGAGTGAGCGCTGTAACGTTGAGCTGGATCTGTCCTAGAATTTCTTCCTCCGGCATCCCGGCAAACTCACCAAACTCGCCGAACCCAGCGTTGTTCACCAGGACGTCGATCGCTAGCCCCTCCCGCTGCACCTGATCGAACAAAAACTTTGCAGCCGGTGCCGCAGCGAGATCAAGCGCCACCGTCTTGACACCAATGCCAAACTGGCTCTGCAGTTCAGTCGCAACCTGGTTCAGCTTTGCCGTGCTGCGAGCCACCAGAACGAGGTTGTAGTGGTCGCGCGCAAACAGCTTGGCCAGTTCATATCCAATGCCTCCAGAGGCGCCGGTAATAAGCGCAGTCTGAGTTTTCGAGTCCATAAATGCTCCTGCCCAAGCCGACCCAAATCGTAGAGACCTAGGTTGCTACGTCTGCCACGATTTCAACTCCGGCCACAAAGAAAAGGCGCGGGCGAATTCGCCCGCGCCGGCACAACCCGAAAACCCTAGGCCCCTACCAACACCGGCTCAACTCCGTAAATCGAATACCACGAAGTAGCGGCCTTCAGCTTTCCGTTCACGTTATTAATGTTCTTGACCCCTTCCGTTTCCAGCCAAGAGCGGAAAGCCGCCGCTCCCTGCTTCGCGTAAATCGGAATCCCATCTTTCCATGTCGCGCGCCCGCACAGCACTCCGTTGAACTTCACTCCGGATTCCCCCGCCAATTCCAGCGTCTCGCTGAACTCAGCGTTGCTCACGCCCGCCGACAGATAAATGAACGGCTTGGTAGCCACGTTCGCCGCCTGATGGAACAGGTCGATCGCCTCTTTCTTCGTATAAGCCTTCTGCCCGCCAAAGCACTTCACGCCCTCAACGAATTTCATGTTGACCGGCACTTCCACTTTCAACACATCGACCCCATAGCGATCTTTGCTGAACTCGCGCATGCTCTCAGTGACGATCTGAGGTTTCTTCTTCGCATAGTCCAACCCTTTCTCGTCCGCGCCCTCGTCATACCCAACAAACTCCAAGAAGTATGGGATGTCGTTCGCCCGGCACTCATCTCCAATGCGCTCCACCCAGGCGTGCTTCTTGTCGTTCACTTCCTTGGGATCAAACGGCGAATAGTAAAGCAGAATTTTCACGCAATCCGCGCCGGCTTCTTTCAACCGCCGCGCCGACCAATGATCCAGCAAATCGCCCAACCGTCCTGGACCCGTCTTGTCATAACCCGTCTTCTCATAAGCCAGCAGCAGCCCGGCATTCTTAGCGCGCCGCTTCGAGGCCGGCAGTCCCCATTCCGGGTCGAGCAGGATGGCGCTGGCGTGGGGCGTCAACACTTCCGTGACCAGTGTCTTGAACTCCTCCATCATCGCGTCGCTGACTTCTCCGCCCTTTTCTTTGCCTAGCGACTTCTGCAACGAACCGCGCTGATCCATAGCAGCCGCCGCAATAACGCCACGTTCATTCGATACCCTCTTGAGACCCGCCAGTTTGCCAGGGGTAAGCTTCATAGATTCCTCCCAATCAGTAACTGAAAAGATGAGTACTTAGAACGATTAATTGTAAACTAAGGAGCACGTCCCGCAGGACACTACATTCCGAAGGAACTATTCATCATGCCCATCGCCAGCACCAACCCCGCCACCGGCGAAGTACTCCAAACATTCGAACCTCTTTCCGCGGCGCATTTCGAGCAAAAGCTGCAGCTAGCGGTCACCACCTTCCACGCGGAGCAGAAGACTCCCTTTGCCGAGCGCGCCCGCCGCATGCGAAAGACCGCTGACATCCTCGAGCGCGACAAAGACAAGTTCGCTCACTTGATGACGCTCGAAATGGGAAAGCCCTACAAAGCCGCCGTGGCCGAAGCCGTGAAGTGCGCCGGAGGCTGCCGCTACTACGCCGAGAACGCCGAGAAATTCCTGACAGATGAAGTCATCGAAACCGGCGCCAAGAAGAGTTTCATCCGCTACCGCCCCATCGGCCCGATTCTCGCCGTGATGCCCTGGAACTTTCCCTTCTGGCAAGTCTTCCGCTTCGCCGCTCCTGCTCTTATGGCCGGCAATGTGGGACTGCTGAAGCATGCCTCGAACGTTCCTCAGTGCGCGCTAGCCATTGAAAGGATTTTTCTCGAAGCCGGATTCCCCGAAGGCGCGTTTCAAACTCTGCTCATCGGTTCCCAGCAGGTGGATGCGATCCTCGACGACCCGCGCGTAGTCGCCGCTACGCTTACAGGAAGCGAGCAGGCAGGCATCCAGGTCGGAATCGCAGCCGCGAAGCGCATCAAGAAAGTCGTGCTCGAACTCGGCGGCAGCGACCCTTTCATCGTCATGCCCAGCGCCAACCTCGACGCCGCCGTCGCCACTGCGGTCGAAGCGCGCGTTATCAACAACGGACAGTCCTGCATCGCCGCCAAGCGTTTCATTGTCGCCGAGGCCATCGCCGCCGAATTCGAACGAAAGTTCGTGGATCGCATGAAGAATCTGCGCGTAGGCGACCCGTTCGACGAGAAAACTGAACTGGGTCCGCTCGCCACCGCCGACGCCGTCACTTCCCTCGATGCCGGCGTCCAGAAAACCGTCAAAGCCGGCGCCAAACTCTTAACCGGAGGCCATCCCCTAAAGCAGCCCGGCAATTACTATGCGCCGACAGTTCTAACCGACATCCCGACGGAATCCCCAGCCTACCGTGAGGAATTCTTTGGTCCCGTCGCTTCGCTGTTCCGGGTCAAAGATATCGACGAGGCCATCCGCCTCGCCAACGACAGCCGCTTCGGCCTCGGTGCCAGTGCCTGGACCACCGACGACCGCGAGCGCGAACGCTTCATCAACGAACTGGAGTCCGGCATGGTCTTCATCAACAAGATGGTCGCCTCCGATCCCCGCATCCCCTTCGGCGGCGTCAAGCAGTCCGGACACGGCCGCGAACTCGCCGCCAACGGCATCCGCGAATTCATGAATATAAAAACGGTTTCGATCGCCTGAGGAAAAGCGGATAACGGCGGGATCCTACCGAAAGCGTTCTATGTAGAGACGCAGCTCGCTACGTCTTGCACGCCAGCAAGTCGGCACTCAGCGTGGCACAGCTTCCTGCAAGTTTTCCTGCTTAGTTTCCTGCGACGACGCCCGCCCCTTCAATTCGCTGGTCAATGCCGTCGCCTTCTCGTCGGAAACTCGAATCTCTCCATCCAACACGGCCATTAGCTTGCCCGAGCCGGTCCCCTGAAACTGTGCATGCCGAAGTGTCGCATAACCCTGCGCCGTTGCCGGGAGCGTCACTTTGAAATCCCCACCTTGTCGCATGGCAGAAAAAACCGACTGCGCGACGGCATCGCGCACGGTTTCCCCCAGAGAACCTGAGCGCAGCGAGTCGCCGACCAGTCCCTCAGCATCAATCCGCCCAATGTCCGCCGCCAGTCGCAACGACCCGTCTTCTCCCACTGCCGGCGTCAGCTTCACTTCAATAGTGCCGTTGCCTTCCGCCATTTCGTTGACCGTGTCGCGGCCAAAGCAGGCCCAGCGTTCAAAGTGTAACTGCACAACCACCAGGCTCGAGGGAGCCGTCGGGGTGAGACTCGCGCTCCGAATCGCAATCTGTTCCCCGCATCGATCAGCCTTGTTGAGCTGGGTTCGCAGGACCTCAGTAATGTTCTGTTGCAGGTCCGAAAGATCAGCGGTTAGCTCAACTTTGAACGTGTTCTGGCCGCCTTCCGCCACACCCTTGGAAATCACTCCCGAAGTCGTGATGGCGATCGCCTGATCACTGAACTTGACGGAATTCCGAACCGGCAGAATTGCGTAAGTGGACTCCCCGCCCTTGCTGGCAGTCCCGATGCTCATTTCTATTCCGAGATCGGCTTGCTGGCTTCGGAAACTCGTGAACGTGTGATCCAGACTTTGCGCCGAGCCGGCGATCTGCTGCAGAACTGACTTCGCATCTGCAACCACTTGATCCAAAGCCTTGGCCTGCTGTTCCAAGTCGGAATCCGCCTTGGTGAGCTTTTTGGTGATTTCCTTTAGGCCGGATTTCTGCCGCTCCGAAAGTCCGTCAAGAAACTTCTTATTTTCAATGCGCGCGCGTTCCAGCGCCTGGTCAACAGTGGCACCGCGACTGACAAGTTCGGAACCGCT
>Ga0206878_10067_pt1 | contig 43679 bp, 35 predicted proteins | sample Alteio_BWOrgCont_8_FD_152621 | JGI IMG/M metagenome (GOLD analysis project Ga0206878, IMG submission 152621) | Enriched cells from forest soil in Barre Woods Harvard Forest LTER site, Petersham, Massachusetts, United States -... | ecosystem: Environmental > Terrestrial > Soil > Temperate forest >... | reverse complement strand
ACTAATAAACGCTTTCTTTTAAACCAAAAGATAATGATTATCGTTATTTTACGTTGTTGTACCTTGTAACGTTCAGGCAAAACGCTTTTTTAAGTTCTTGTTTTGTTATTAAAGGTTATGTTTGGTGGTTAAGTAATATGTATTTTATCCGGAACGTTGTTTTTCTTTTGCTCCTCCTTATCTGCACGTGCACCAGGCTGCATGCACAAATTGCCGATACTACTACCAGGCAAAGCGATACTGTGCAGCATACAGATGCTACCACTAAAAATGTTGCTCACATAGCAGACACCACTACTCATGCCGATTCTTTATCGCTCCACAAGGTTGCAGACATGCTAAAACCAGCTCTTACTCTGGCAGACACTGCTGGTAAAGTAAAGGATACTATACATGCAAACACAGCACCCGGTGGCGGTTATGCAATAAATGGCAAGGCTGTAGATGCGCATACAGGTGAGGGTATCCCTTTTGCAACTGTATTTTTCCCCCATAGTCCCGTAGGTGCAGCCGCTGATATAAACGGAAATTTTATACTCAAAACCGATGTGCTCCCCGGCGATAGCGTTATTATATCTGCCATGGGCTATAGCAGGTATGGCAGGCACGTATATAAACAGCAACACAATTACAATTTTATAGCCGAGATCCCGCTGTCCACAAACATGCTCAACGAGGTTGTTGTCCATGCCGGCGAAGACCCTGTTGTAGTGCTCATGCGGAAGATCATAAGCCGTAAACCTTTTAATAATCCTGACCGTACTCAAAACTATAAGTACGAGGCTTACAATAAACTGGAGATCGATTTGGAAAGACTGTCCAAAGAGCAGTTTGAAAAAATACCGGGCTTCAATAAATTCAGTTTCATATACAACAACCAGGATACTACCGATGACGGCCAGCCTTTCCTCCCGCTATACATGACAGAAACCTTGTCCGATTATTATTTTGAGCGCCATCCCCAAAAACAACGTGAGTTTATAAAGGCCAGTATGGTAAAAGGGGTGGAGAATGAAAGTATAGACAAATTCCTCGGCAGCACCTACCAAAATATAAATGCCTACAATAATTTCATCCCTGTATTCGACAAGCAGTTTGTAAGTCCCATTAGTAACTCCGGCTTGTTCTATTATAAATACAACATCAAGGATACCGAAGTAGCTTATGGTCACAGGATCATACTGGTTCAGTTTGCACCACGCAGGCCTGGCGAAAATTGTTTCTATGGTAACTTCTGGGTTGTCGATTCTATTTATGCCTTGCAGCGCATCACTTTAGCGGTGCCTAAAGTGTCCAACGTAAACTATGTCAACAGTGTAAGCGTGTATCAGGAGTATGCCCCTATCAAGGACTCTATTTGGTTTGGGGTAAAAGATAAGTTCATAGCAGATTTTAACGCACCATATGGTGTCAGGCTTCCCGGCTTTATCGGTCGCAAAACAACTACCTATACTAAGATATTAGTGAACGATACTTCTGTACAGAATGTTTTAGATAATAAAGATTATAAGCAAGATGTAATGAAGAACGACAGCGCCCGCCTCCGCAGCGATAGCTGGTGGGCAACGCACCGTAGCGATTCACTTTCAAAAAATGAAAAGGCAATTTATCAGATGGTAGATACGCTTAATAAATTGCCTGTTGTCACTACCTATAAGCACCTCATTACATTTGCACTCACAGGCAATATCCAGGCTGGTCCTATAGTGTTCGGTCCTTACTTCTACCTCTATAGCAATAACAGTGTAGAGGGCAACCGTTTTCGTTTCTCTGCCAGCACTTCCGACCAGGTGTCAAAGAAAATTCGCTTAGGTGGTTATCTTGCATATGGTACATTAGATGGCGCATTTAAGTACAACATGAATATGCTATGGTTGCTCAACCGCAAGCCCCGCTCTTACCTGTATGCCACTTATACACACGATATCAATCACGGGCAGAGTTACTACGATCAGATAACTAGTGATAATATATTCGGTACATTGTTTCGCAAGGCTGGTGTACCCTACAAGCTGGCTTTTGTAAATGAGGCGCGTGGCGAATACTTTAAAGAATTCTTTAGCGGTTTCAGCTACCAGTTTTTCGTGCAGCACCGTGAGTTCAGCCCATATGCACCATTACCCAATTCCATGTTTTTAGATGACAAGGGCAATCCCACAAACACCGTCATCAGTTCAGAAGGTGGTGTGCGGTTGCGTTTTGCCTACAAAGAAAAATTCCTTGATGGCAAATTTCTTCGGGTAAGTCTGGGTAGCAAGTATCCCATTGTAGAGCTCAACGGCGCCGGCGGGGCTAAGGATGTATTGAATAGCGCATACAACTATCAGAAGGTAAAGTTCACAATATCCAACACACTAAAGATAGCTCCATTCGGTACGCTGCATTACAACGCTTTTGCAGGTAAATATTTCGGTACACTGCCATACCCTTTGTTAGAGATACACCCCGGTAACGAATACCTGGTGTACAATCCCTTTGCGTTCGAGATGATGAACAAGTATGAGTTTATCAGTGATCAGTATGCCGGGTTAGCGCTCGAACATAATATTGGTGGTGGCATCTTCAACTATATCCCCGTTCTTAAAAAAGCAAAGCTTCGTCAGTTCTGGACTATGAAAAGCGTCATCGGCTCCCTAAGTCAGGATAACCAGAAATTGAACTTGATACCCGGTGGTTATCCCTTCCGTACGTTACAAGGTAACCCTTACGTCGAGCTCGGCACAGGCGTGTCCAACATACTCGAAATATTCAGGATCGATTTTGTTTGGCGTGTCACCCCTCAACCGCTGGCTACAGAACAAAAAGCCAAATACTTTGGTGTTTTCTTTGGTGGCAGACTGGGATTTTAATAAGCTCTACTGTAATTGAATTGGCGCGACATCTTAGTGCATATTGTCTGTCATATAAATGCTTCCTCCGGTTGGCATCAGCACTTTAACATTTTCTTCTTTTTTCCGATCTGCCCTTTATCTATAGCCTTTTTTATATAGGCTACTGCATCCGGCATTTTGCTGGCGGTGTCATTCTCTTGTACACGAGCAGAACCGATTCTTAGAGCGGTATCAATAGCTTCTTGTGTCAGCTCTTTTACATAAGAGCCCGTTGCTATAATAAAGCCATTCATAGTATGTCGTACTCGGTTGGGCGATGTGTGTATGGTTTTTTCTATCCGCTGCAGCAGGTGCCTTAATAGTGCTTGGTCCAGTTTGCTATCTTCTTTTATCGCTACCAGTCCGCTAAGGGTGGCCCATCCGGCTGCAGCAATATATTCTTCTTCCGCATCTATCCATTCCTGTCCCAGTTCAAAGCCATACCGGCTGCCAGCTGTTACCCAGGGCACTGTGTATTCACTAATGTTGTTCGATGTCGCAATGCTCACCCACGCCTGCAGTTCTTCCTTGCTCATTTGCTCATCATCGGCAATCAGGCCGGCCAGGTACATGGCATCCGCATTCCGGGTAAAGTATAGCTCGTTAGCTAAGGTGTAGTCTTTCTTTATTCTCTTTTGTATCGTTTTCAGGTGCTCCACCTTTACGCCAAAAAGAGGCTCTTTCACGCCGTGCTTTAGCAGTATTCTCTTTATGTTTTCATCACCTAAAGAGCTAAGATCTGTCATGATTTCGGTCAAAGTCATACGCTGCTTTTTTATAAAAACTCTGGGGTAGTTAAATGCCCCAGAGTTCCAATATTTGTTCTGTATGGTTTTTGGTATCCACCTTGCTGATCACATGGTCTATTATACCTTCTTCATTAATAAGGAATGTTGCACGCATGGTACCCATGTATGCTTTCCCCATAAATTTCTTTTCACCCCATAGGCCGTATTCGTTTACTATAGCCTTATCCCCATCGCTCACCAGTGTAAACGGAAGGGAGTATTTATCCTCAAATTTTTTATGGCTTTTTTCACTGTCTGTGCTTACGCCAAGTATCACAACACCTTTTGCCTTCAATGCCGCAAAGTTATCACGCAGGTTGCACGCTTCTGCTGTGCATCCCGGGGTGTCATCCTTTGGGTAAAAATACAAGACTACTTTTTTGCCTTTAAGTGCGCTTAAAGAAACTTCATTTCCGTTTTGGTCTTTAGCTTTAAAATCGGGCGCTTTGTCCCCCGCGTTCAGTGTCATGATGATCAATTTTTATCGTGTGAAAGTATATGTAATTTTTGCTTCGTTATTGTTCTCGTCGGCAGCGCTCAGCACCAGTTTATGTTTGCCAGGTTGGCAGTGTTCATCAAAGGTGTAAAAAAGTAAGTCTCCATGTTGTTCTATGCATATCCACTTGCCGTCCAGCATGCCTTTAAATTTCCTTACCGAAGTCATATTGTCTTTAGCTGTAAACACAATTTGTTTTGCTTTGTTTAGATTGGCCCCCTCTTTTTGCATAAGCTTTATAGACGGTGCCACTGTATCTACAGCCAGCCAGAATGTTCCAAAATTGCGATAACCTGCCTTGTACCAGCCCATATCAATTCCTGTTGCGGCAGTGCCTTCTTCATCCATACCTTCCATACACATCATTGCTATCTTATCGCGCAGATTGAACAGCACTGGTTTATCAGGTTTTATACTGACCTGCATTGCTGTATGAAGAGGTATATCGGATCTACATATTTTGTAGAACGCCGATACATTTTTGTCGTCTAGTTGTTCTTCATACATATATGGTACGGTATCGTATAATGCACGATCGTCGAGTGTAAATTTCAGGTTGTTGCTTTCAAAAACGTTTGGGTTATTTGGCAATAATAATTTGGTAGAGTTGGTTAGATCGAGGGATACATTCCTTCTCATTTTCTGTGCAACGATGTTAAACTTAACTGTAGCAGTATTATCAAAATCGTCAATTATTTTTAGTCTGATGCTATCAACTGTACCCACACCCATATGTAGATACCCTTTATTGTGCAACAGATCTGTATATATAGAATTCAGCCTGTTACCCGGTAGCTTGAAAAGGCATTGTACCCAATAACCATTGTCTTTCTTTCTGCTATAGTCGGCGTATGCATTGACATATCTGGTTTCATCGTAGCCTATATTATCAAGTGTTATCGAATAAAATAGCATATCGTTTACATATACCTCTGCCCTGTAATGTGCTAATGTATTATCACTGCCTTCCATGTAGTCATTTACCTCAAGGCCTATACCAATAAGGCTACTGTCGGTGTTCATGTCAGGTACGGGTATGGCCGTACCTCCTGCGGTCACATATTCTCCATTGATCTTTTTAAGTTCAACAACATTCCTCGGACTATGGTAAAAGCTATAGTTAAGATTATATACCACGGCCGTTACCGGCACTGGTGCCTTCTTGTCAATAATGGGCAACCCAAATTGCTCAGGGTTCAACGGGTGTTCTGTTTTGCTGTCTCTTATTTCAAAGTGCAGGTGCGGTGCAGTACTTCCACCTGTGTTGCCAGACAATGCTATAAGTTGCCCTTTCTTTACCGGGAATTGTGTTGGCGATAATTGCAGGTCCACATCCCATCGCTGCTGGGCATATTGTTGGGCATGCATGTATTTTTGTATGGCAGGGGCAAAATCGCTCAGGTGTCCGTAAAGGGTGGTGTAACCATTAGGATGGGTGATGTATAGCCCATGCCCAAAGCCACTTTTATCCATTTTTATCCTGGATATATAGCCATCAGCCGCCGCATGCACTGGTTGGCCTTCCTTTCCAAGCGTTTTTATATCCACACCACTATGAAAATGTCCGGGCCTGCACTCTCCGAAATTCCCGGCCAGGTAAATAGGTATATCTAGCGGATTACGAAAATAATGTTGTGGGTAATTAGGCTGCTCTTGCCCCCAAACCATCACGGGACAAGCAAGTACAAGCAAGCTGAGGAATTTCTTCATGTTTTGAAACAATACGTAAAGCTAAAAGGTTTTAGGGAAATGCTTACGTTCTGTCAAAAAGCATATTTCTTTATCTCTTGCGCTGGTTGTGAAGTATTGTGGGTTGTTGTTTGCTGCGAATATTTAATACGTTTGATCAGTTACCTTTACTTTAGGCGCTATAGGTAGTTTGTCATTATTATCTCTTTCTAAAAGGATCGCTGAAGGCAGGGTCAGATATAAAAGCCGAGTCTGTAAGTGTTTTTAAAAATGCTATAATTTTCCGTTGCTCATCCACAGAGAAATGTGCGCCTTTCCTGCGTGCAAATTCCATTTTGCTATCAATGTTGGCACATACGTTTACACCCGAACTATAAAAGTTAAGTACATCTTCTATTGTCTTGAATCTGCCATCATGCATGTAGGGTGCAGTAAGCATAACGTTTCTTAACGATGGTATTTTAAATTTTCCAAAATCATCAATATGTCCTGTAACGCCGCCTCTGCCTTTATCTTTATAACCATTGGCATCGGTTATCGGGTCTAATCCATTATTACTAAAATTGAAGGTTGAACCTAGTGGGTCAGAGTCGGTAGTATGGCAGTGAAGACAATCTCCCCTTGTCATATCATTTACTAGGTTGAAGCCTTCATATTCTTCTGAAGTAAAAGCGCGCTTTCCTATTAGCACCATATCATATTTCGACCTATACGAGATAAATGTTCGCTCAAACTGACCAATGGCTTTGGCTACCAAATTGCTATCTATGTATTCCGTTCCAAAAACAGCTTTAAACCTGGTTCGGTAAAACAGGCTACTATTTAAACGAATAGATACTTCAGGCCAATTCATATCCATCTCGTTATGCGTTCGCACAGGATGGTAGATTTGGCGTTCTATAGTTTCTGCTTTCCCATCCCAGAAGAAACTTTTATGCCATGCGAGGTTGAACAACGGCATAGTGTTTCGTGTCATCAGTTCTCCTGTTCCTCCTTTGCTAAAGGTTTCAGGGCCATCGCTGAATGCCGCTTTTTGTTTGTGACAACTCCCGCACGATAGATTCTTTTTTCGACTTAGTATAGGGTCATAGAACAAATAACGTCCAAGTTCTGCGCCTTCTACAGTTACCACATTGCTGGTATCTGTGGGCATAGCAGGGAACAGTTTTAACTTCGGGAAAACATAGAGGGTAGCACGATGCGCCTTAAAGGCCGCTGCCAACCATATAACCGTTAGTAATAGTACTACAATATGCCCTTTCCGCACTTTCATCCGCTACTTCTTCAGGAAAATCGGGAATGTCTTACTCTTTATATTTGTATTTACTTTTAGGTAGTACAATCCACTAGCGTGATTGCTGATATTAATAAAGTATTTTGTTGGTGCCGGGCCGTACTCTTCTACTATATCACCTTTCACATCCATCAATTGCATGCTTTCTATTATGTGGTAGTCTTCTATTTTTTCCGCCTCAATATTTACTACGCCGGTGGTACTGGTTGGATAGACCCTTAAATATTCTGTCTGCTTCACATTCTTTACAATATGAACATAAGTAACGCTGGTGATCATATTATCTATCATCCATCCTTCTCCTTTGTTGCTGGTAGAATCAGATTTTAATGTGAACCTGATAATAACGGAATCCCCTAAAGATGATAAATAAGAGTTGTCAAAGCAGAACCAAATATCTTTCCACGTACTGTCAGTACCACTAAAGCATGTCTCACCCGTCGCCAATGTGTCTTTATTGGCCATATCGAAACCATAAAAATTATAAACATGCGGACTGTTAAAGGCATTGCTCCATGTTGTCCCTTTGTCAGTAGAAAATTCTACTATTGCGCCATCATGGTGTTTCACCAGGTCAAGTTTTTGTTTCCACCTGATAGCTAATATTCCCCAGGTCATGAATGGGGTTGTTGTAAAACTAAATCTTGAAATATTATTAGGTGGATAATTGTTAATGGTGTCGGTCACAATTGCATTTGGGTAAGTCGCTGCACTGTCAAAAATAGCTTTGTGTGGAGCGCCTACCTGCCATACATTACTGCTGCTTGTATCTAAATTAATGATCAGGGAGTTACTGGCTGAGGTATCAGCGCCATCAAAATACTGTTGGTAATGAATTTGTGCTGATGCAGCAGAATGAAACAGGAGAATAATAGTTAAGAAGTAAATTTTTTTCATGATAGTAGATTTAATAGTTATTGTAATATAAATCTAATAAATATTTTTATAAAAAAGTATCTGTAAGGTCAATCGTTTACATTCAAAAATGTGGATATCCTTTTTTGCTCATCTTCCTTCATCAATAGTATCTTGCAACTGCAAATAGGGTAGTGGGTTGCTTATGATCTTGAGCCAAATGTCTGCAACAATTTTTATTACAACAACAGACATTTTATGCTAAGCCCCTTCTGGGAAGGCCTCTTAACGAGAAATATAAATGTCCGCTGACAGATATTTATGGACATTTTAAGGAAAGGAAGAGTTCTAATTCCGTAAATGTTTCAAATAAATGAGGGCACCCAATTTAAGATCTGCCAGGTAGCAGAACGCCATAGCATTCCACATGAAATGTCCGTGTCTTTTTAAATTATCTCAACAGACATTTTATCGAAAACCCTTACTGGTAAGGGAATACAGCAAAATTAAAAATGTCCGTCACAGACATTTCTGGACATTTTGAATAAATCAAGAAAAACTCACGATCAAATAAATCACAACAATCAAAAGAATCATAGTTCCGACGATCACTCAACAGACATTTCACTCGAAAGCCCCACCAGTCCAACAATATAGCCAAATTCAAAAATGTCCGTCACAGACATTTCTGGACATTCTGAATAGTGAAGGGAAACTCACGATCATATAAATCACAACAATCAAAAGAATCATAGTTCCGACGATCACTCAACAGACATTTCACTCGAAAGCCTTACCAGTCAAGCAATACACCAAAAATACAAAATGTTCGCCACAGACATTTCTGGACATTCTGAATAGTGAAAGGAAACCCACGATCATATAAATCACAAAAATCAAAAGAATCATAGTTCCGACAATCACCCAAATAAAAATGTCCGGGAACAGACATTCCCGGACATTTTGAGTATTGAATTTTATTCCGCTTTATGCAGTCACCTGCTTCAGCACATCTTGTATGGCAGTAAAGTTGGGTAGTTCAGTTGGCACTTCCAGCACTTCGGCATACTGTACTATACCTTCTTTATCTATTACAAAGGCCGACCGTTTAGATACGCCCTGCATACCAAAGGCAAATTTTTCATGTAATGCGCCATATGCTGTAGAGGTTTCCTTATTAAAGTCGCTCAGCAGCGGAAAGTTCAGGTTTTGTTCTTTCTTAAATCTGTCCAGTACAAAAAGTGAATCCACAGAAATACCCAGTACCTCAGCATTCAGGTTATTATAAATACTGTAATTATCTCTTATGCTGCACAGTTCTGCTGTACATACCCCCGTAAATGCCAGTGGGAAGAACAACAACACTACATTCTTTCCTCGGTAGTCGCTCAATTTTATTTCTTTTTTATCACTGTCAAAAAGTGAAAATTCTGGTGCCTGCTGGCCTACTGTAATTGCCATAGTGTTTTAAATTTTATTATATGTTAGGATGCTTTACGCTGTCAAAAGTAATACTAAACAGATATACTTAGGAAAAGTTGTCCGTTCATAAACAGATAATATTGCAATATGTCTTCCTTCGACTGCACAATTGACAGTATTTTTGCAATGGCATAGAAAGTGATACCCACTTTACACAATCAACAAAGGAAATTAACATCTAAAATAAAACAACTATGGCGAACAACGTGAACATTACTCCATTGCACGACAGGGTTATTGTAAAGCCCGCACCGGCTGAAGAGAAAACAGCAGGTGGCATCATCATCCCCGATACTGCCAAAGAAAAACCACAGCGCGGCATAGTAGTAGCTGCAGGTCCTGGCAAAAAAGATGAGCCAATGACTGTAAAAAGTGGCGACAATGTATTGTATGGCAAATATGCCGGTACAGAGATTTCTCTTGAAGGTAGCGACTACCTCATCATGCGCGAAAGCGACATCCTTGCAGTTGTATAATTTCATACAACCTCAGCAGGGATTTTTTACGTTATTAAATCATTGAAATTTTTAAAAAAATAAAAACCGATAATATGTCAAAACAATTGTTCTTTAATGTAGACGCGCGCAACAGGATGAAGCGCGGTGTGGATATTCTAGCCGATGCCGTGAAGGTAACCCTGGGCCCTAAAGGTCGTAACGTGGTTATAGAAAAGAAATTTGGCGCACCAAGTGTTACTAAAGACGGTGTAACTGTTGCTAAAGAAATTGACCTGGAAGATCCTATTGAGAACCTGGGTGCTCAAATGGTAAAAGAAGTAGCTTCAAAAACTGCTGATGTAGCAGGCGATGGTACTACAACTGCAACTGTACTGGCACAGGCTATCATAGGCGAAGGTTTGAAGAACGTAGCTGCAGGAGCTAATCCAATGGACCTGAAGCGTGGTATCGACAAAGCTGTATTGGCTGTTGTTGAAAACCTGAGAAAACAATCTGAAAAAGTAGGTAACGATAACAAGAAGATCGAACAGATCGCTTCTATCTCTGCCAATAATGATAATGAAATAGGCAAGCTGATAGCTCAGGCTATGGCAAAAGTAGGTAACGAAGGTGTTATCACTGTTGAAGAAGCAAAAGGTACTGAAACTACAGTTGATGTAGTAGAAGGTATGCAGTTCGATCGTGGTTACCTCAGTCCTTACTTTGTTACCAACACCGAAAAGATGATGGTAGAGTTGCAGAACCCTTACATATTAATATATGAGAAGAAAGTAAGCACATTGAAAGACATTCTGCCAATACTGGAAAGTGTGGTACAGAGTGGCCGTCCTTTGTTGATCATTGCTGAAGATGTAGATGGCGAAGCGCTGGCTACATTGGTGGTAAACAAACTGCGTGGTTCTTTGAAGATTGCTGCTGTTAAGGCTCCGGGCTTTGGCGATCGTCGCAAAGAAATGCTGCAGGATATAGCTGTACTTACAGGTGGTACTGTTATAAGCGAAGATCAGGGTTACAAACTTGAAAATGCTACTATAGCTTATCTGGGTCAGGCTGAAAGCATCACTATCGATAAAGAAAATACTACTGTGATAGGTGGCAAGGGCGAAAAAGAAAATATCGTTGCCCGCGTTAACCAGATCAAATCACAAATGGAAAGCACTACCAGCGATTACGATCGCGAAAAACTGCAGGAACGCCTTGCTAAACTGAGCGGTGGTGTTGCAGTACTTTATGTAGGTGCTTCTACAGAAGTGGAAATGAAGGAAAAGAAAGACCGTGTTGACGATGCTTTGCATGCTACACGTGCAGCAGTTGAAGAAGGTATAGTACCAGGTGGCGGCGTTGCTTACATCCGTGCTATTGAGTCTTTAGATGCTGTAACTGCTGATAACCTGGACGAAAAGACAGGTATCCAGATCATCCGTCGTTCTTTGGAAGAACCACTGCGCCAGATCGTTGCTAACGCTGGTCTTGAAGGTTCTATCATTGTTCAGAAAATACGCGAAGGCAAAGCTGACTTTGGTTTCAATGCCCGTACAGAAGTTTATGAAAATATGCTTGCTGCCGGTGTTATCGATCCAACTAAGGTAAGCCGTGTAGCTCTTGAACACGCAGCGTCTATCGCTAGCATGTTGCTGACTACTGAGTGTGTTATAGCTGACAAACCAGAACCTAAGAGTGCTGGTGCAGGCCACCCAGGTGGTATGCCAGGCGGTATGGGTATGGATTATTAATATCCCCGCACTTAGGTGTAAAATATAAAAACGACCTATCTCGCTTTGCGAGGTAGGTCGTTTTTGAGTTGGAAGTTTTCCACCGTGATGTGCCCGTCATAAGGGGGGACTATAAAGAACTCAACACTGGCAGAAAACTCTTTTATATCTTAGCAAACTATTTTGTATCGCGATGAAAGACAAGAAATTACGAGTATTTGTATCATCTACGTTTACTGATTTGAAGGACGAGCGGCAAGCCGCAGTTGAAGCGATATTGTCGTCTGGTCATATACCGGCCGGTATGGAGCTTTTTTCTGCTGGCGACGAATCTCAAATGGCTGTAATAGAGAGATGGATTGATGAGTCAGACATTTATTTGTTAATACTTGGTGGACGGTATGGAAGTATTGAGTCTAAAACGGGAAAGAGTTATACTCATCTCGAATATGAATATGCCACTAGCAAAAATAAACCACTTTTTGCTGTAGTAGTAAATGATGAAGCGCTTGAAAATAAAGTAAGATCGGTAGGCTCATCTGTGAAAGAGGATGAAAACCCGAAGGAATTAAAAAACTTTAGAGAGCAAGTCACTAAAAATCTCGTCAAATTTTGGGATGACAAAAAAGATATAAAAATTGCGATACATGAAACGTTGGCTGAATTCGTTTATAGAAAGGAGTTAATTGGCTGGATAAGGGGAAACAATGCAATAAATACAGTAGTTGTAGCAGAAGAAATTGCAAGGTTAACTAAGGAAAATGCTGAGTTAAGAAGTAGAATCAACAGCGGTAGTGATAACGCCTTGTATGCAGGTTTTTCATTTGATCAATTAGCCATGCAATTGAAAAAAGAATTTCCTCAAGAAAGTAACTTGGAATATAGCGTGTATAATTATTTATGTGAAAAAGGAAATTCCCTCATCGATGGAAATTATATAGACAATAAATATCAATCTGACTTGCCGATCCTTTGTATGAAAATTCTCATAAAATACAAGCTTGTAGTTACGGGCGGTTGGATTGCTTCCGGTTATAGATACAGCTTCACAAGTGATGGTCATAAATTTTATTTAAAAGCGCTCTACTATATAAACAACTCTGAGTAGAGAATCTCCTGAGGCTCCCTAACAGTATAATATTCGCTTGATCAGTCAACTCTCACAGTGGGTGGGGCTAAGGGTAATTCCTTAAAAAGCGCCGCGATCAATTCATTTCACTTCACCCTTGCACTCGCGGCAAACTTTCTTATTTTTAGCCCGTATTTAAAAAAACACACGCAACAATGTATAGTACATTACTTACTGCAGTAGAAAATAGTACCCTCATCATTACCATCAACCGTCCCGATAAGTTAAATGCCCTGAACAAAGACGTAATAGAAGATCTGGGCAAAATTTTGGAAGACGTTTATACCAACAATGAAATTAAAGGGGTCATCCTCACAGGTGCCGGAGAAAAGGCATTTGTTGCAGGTGCAGATATTACTGAGTTTGGCGGCATTGGGGCTGTTGGTGGCGCTGAACTGGCTCAAAGGGGAGCCGACATGGTGTTCAACAAAATAGAGAAATGTCCTAAACCTGTAGTAGCTGCAGTAAACGGCTTTGCACTGGGTGGCGGCTGTGAGTTGGCTATGGCCTGCCATTTTCGTATAGCTTCAGAAAATGCTAAGTTCGGCCAGCCCGAGGTAAACCTGGGTTTGATACCCGGCTATGGTGGCACACAACGCCTTACACAATTGATAGGCAAGGGCAAAGCTATGGAGTTGCTGATGACAGCAGATATGATAGGTGCCGCAGAAGCCAAAGATCTGGGATTGGTAAACCACGTTTACCCGCTTGCAGAGTTACTGGTAAAGGCTAAAGAACTGTTAGCCAAAATACAATCTAAAGCCCCAATAGCTATCTCCCATATCATTACTTGTGTAAACGAGGCAGCTGCAGCAGAAAAAAATGGATTTATCAATGAAATAAAGTATTTTGGAGCGTGTTTCGCTACCGAAGACATGGTAGAAGGCACTACAGCCTTTCTTGAAAAAAGAAAAGCTATATTTAAAGGAAAATAATTTTTATCTTCATTGCTAAAACTAATCTGATATGCGGACCAAACTTATCCGTAACATACTTACAGTGATGCTCAGTGCAGCAGCAGCCACAACTGCTACTGCGCAGACACAAGTGCGTCTCGATGCACCTCATGGCTGGTCTATTGGCACCAACTTCGGTCTCGCCGATTTCTGGGGCAACGTAGGCACAAAGTCTGTTATAGACCATTATAACAATAGCTCTTATACCAGCAATATGCATGGTATGGGTGGTATGTTTGTACGCTATTCTATGTCACCGGCATTTGCATTGAAGCTGGCCGCAAACTACGGCGTGCTATACGCTACAGATGCCTGGAACTATAAAAAAGCAATGTCAGCAGCTAATACAGGCCAGGATGCTTACCAGCGCTATGCACGCAATCAGGATATTAAAGATGTTACATGGGAAGGTAGTCTGGAACTGGAATGGTCTCCACGCCGCATGAACCTGCTGAACGCCGGTTCTCAAAAATCTTCTCAGCCTTATATACATGCAGGCGTAGGTTATTTTCATTACACCCCATACGGTACCTTCAATGGCGACTGGATAAAACTGCATGACCTTCATATTGAAGGGGATGGTTTTCCTGTAGCCGGTATGCCATCAGCGTACAAGCTGGGTGGTATTTGCATACCGGTAGGTGTTGGTTATAAATTCGATATTGGTCAACATCTCAATCTTGGTATCGAGTACTCTTACCGCCTTACCTTCCTGGGATATATGGACGATGTTAGTGGTAAATATATTGATCCTAAATACTACACACAATTCCTGTCTCCGGCTCAGGCTGCCGTAGCTACAGCTATTGCAAATAAATCATACGAGGCTATAGGCCCTGAATCTACAGTAGGTACGCCTGGTAACAATAGAGGTAACCCTTCTTTTAAAGATTCATATTCCACAATATCAGTTGTGTTTTTCTACAAAGTAAAATCACATGGTATTGCCTGGTGGGGCGATTAGTAGCAGCCAAACTAATTTCAAAAAAGAGCAGTATGGCAACATACCGCTCTTTTTTCTTTAGTAAGCTCAATGCTATATTTATTGGTATGGATGACAAAATAAATCCAACCATCCTTAAAAGAAAAGAGGTATTTTCGGCCTCTTAAAAATCTGCTATAACTTATGTATGCTTACCTGGAAGGGGAACTTGCCTATAAGTCTCCGTCAATGCTCATCATGGACGTAAATGGCGTGGGCTACGAGTTGAACATAACCTTACAAACTTATAGCAAAGTACAGCAGTTGGAACGGTGCAAACTGTTCATCCATCTGCAGGTACGCGAGGATGCCTGGGTGCTGTATGCATTTTTTACAGAAGATGAACGTGCTACCTTCAGGCAGTTGCTTGCTATAAGTGGTGTAGGTGCAGCCACTGCCCGTGTTATTCTTTCATCACTCACATCCGACGAACTGGAACGGGCTGTAGCATTTGATGATGCAAAAACGTTGGAGCGCATAAAAGGAATAGGTGCCAAAACGGCACAAAGGATATTACTTGAACTAAAAGGCAAGCTGTTCAAGCAAAAAAATAGTACTGCTATCCCATCATCTATGCACAATACAACAGTGGATGATGCGTTAAATGCATTGGTAAATCTGGGCATCAACAAAGGGGTGGCCGAATCAGCTATTGCTAAAGTTAATAATGCTGCTTCTTTATCGGTTGAAGATCTGATAAAGCAGGCGCTGCGTGCTGTGTAATATTGCAAAAGGGGAAATAATTGAAGGGGAAGCATAATTTTGGATATAAGTTTATTGTCGTAATAGCGCTGTTAGTAGCTATAGGGCATGTTACTGCCCGTGGTCACCACGACTATTTCGATTATGATCCTGCTCCCCAACCCGATAGTCCTGCTGCAAAATCTGCTGCTGATACTAATAATACTTCCAATAATAACAAACCTGCTATAGACACTACGCATAACCTGCGTTTCCCGATACATGATAAAACTGGTGACCCGCAGGTAGATCAAAATCCTGCATCTATAGATCTTAGGGATCCCCCCAATCTTCACAAAACAGTAGATTACGATCCTGTAGAGCAGAAATATTATTTTAATGACAAGTTAGGTGAAGGGTTTTATAGAAATCCAACCTATATGACCATGGACGAATACCTGAAATACCAGGCCGACCAGGATGAGAATGCTTATTGGCAACGCAGGTTGGATGCCCTTTCGCTGTTCAACAAAAAGCCGGAACTGCCCCAAATGTATAAAGAAGGGCTTTTCGATCGCATATTTGGTAATAACTCAATAACGGTTAAGCCCCAGGGTAATGTGGATGTAACCTTTGGTGGCAACTGGCAAAACATCAAGAACCCTACCCTGGTACAGCGTGCTCAGAAGTATGGCATCTTTGATTTTGATATGCAGATGAACATAAACCTTTTGGCAACGGTAGGTGATAAGCTCAAGCTGAATATCAGTAATAATACAAAGGCCACGTTTGACTACCAGAACATGCAAAAGCTGGAATACACCGGCAAGGAAGATGAGATAATAAAGAAAATTGAAGCAGGTAACATTAGCTTCCCATTAAAAAGTAACCTCATTAGTGGGGTGCAGTCGTTGTTTGGTATCAAGACCACTTTGCAATTTGGTAAGTTATGGGTAACAGGGGTATTGAGCCAGCAAAAGTCACAGCGTAAAAGCCTTACTATACAAGGTGGTGCACAAACCCAGACTTTTGCTATAAAAGCAGATAACTATGAAGAGAACAGGGATTTTCTCTTAGCGCAATACTTCCACGATAATTATAATGCAGCACTTAAAAATTTCCCGGTTATTAATTCCTTGGTTACCATAAACAGGGTGGAAATATGGGTTACCAATAGTACAGGTGCAGTAACAGGCGTACGCAACATATATGCCTTTATGGATTTGGGTGAAAAAAATCCGTATAATAAAAACTTTACCGGTGCAAATGGCTCCACCTTACCCGATAATTCCAGCAATAGGCTATATAGCGTACTGCTCCAAAACCCTGGCGCACGTGTACAGCAGACGGCCACACGTATTATTAACGGTTATGGGCTGCAAAGCCAGGACTATGTAAACGTGACTGCCCGTAAACTGGCACCTACAGAGTTTTCTTTCAATGCTCAATTGGGATATGTATTGCTCAATACACAGCTCAATCCTAGCGATGTACTTGGTGTGGCTTACCGATATACGTACAAAGGTAAAACCTACCAGGTAGGTGAGTTTGCTGAAGACCTGCCGCCCGATACCACAAACTCAAAGGCGCTGTTCCTCAAAATGCTGAAAAATACTAATCCTTCACCTACACTGCCTACATGGCAGCTAATGATGAAGAATGTGTATGCACTTGGTGGTCTGGGGGTATCCAAAGATCAATTCCAGTTGAATGTGCTCTACCAGGATCCTGGTGGCATAGAAACACGTTATATATCTGAAGGTCCTAACGCCGGTGTCCCATTGCTTACACTTTTGAACCTTGATCGGTTAAATGCCCAGAATGAACCACAACCAGATGGCGTATTTGACTTTGTAGATGGTATAACAATAAATACCCAGCAAGGAAAGGTCATATTCCCTGTATTGGAACCGTTTGGACGTGATCTTGCTCCTTCATTAGGCACTGATCCCAACCTGCAACGTAAGTATGTATATAATGTTCTGTACGATTCTACAAGGACTGTAGCATTACAAGATCAGCAGAACGATAGGTACATTATGCGTGGATCTTATAAATCCACCTCGTCATCCGAAATATTTTTGGGCGGCTTCAATATTCCCCCTGGGTCTGTTACCGTTACAGCAGGGGGTACTAAATTGGTAGAGAACCAGGATTATTCTATAGACTATGGGCTTGGGCGATTAAAAATATTGAATACGGGTATTCTTAACTCTGGTACCCCTATCAATGTACAGTACGAGGATAACTCAACATTTGGTTTCACCCAGCAAAATTTTATGGGTGCACGGTTCGACTATTATGTTAATAAAAAGTTGACCATAGGCGCTACTGCCATGCGCCTTACAGAACGGCCATTTACCCAGAAGGTGAATTTCGGTGATGATCCTATTAAGAATACGGTACTGGGGATGGACGCGAATTATCAGTCTGAAGTACCGGCTCTTACACGTGCATTGGATAAGCTGCCTATCTATTCAACAACTGCACCTTCCTTTGTAAATGCATCGGGCGAAGTAGCCAGTTTGCTCCCGGGGCACCCCAAGCAAATAAATGCATTGGATCCGGAAGGTTCTGTTTATATAGATGATTTTGAAGGTACTACCAGTACTTACGATATGAAGTTGCCTGCAGTAGCCTGGTCGCTGGCTTCTACACCCAACGGTGCTGTGAGCAAGGCAGGGCAAATACTATTCCCTGAATCTGCTAACGATGACCAACTGAGCTATGGTTATAACAGGGCCAAATTGGCCTGGTACTTTATAGAGCCTACTTTGGTCGATGGTACTAACGGTGTACCATCGTACGTGTCTAAAGACCCGAATCAGCACTATATAAGGTTAGTACAGCAAACAGATGTTTTTCCTACAGCATCTTACAATACTTTGCAAACATCGTTAAGTACGCTTGACTTGGGGTATTATCCCAACCAAAGGGGGCCATATAACTTTGATAACAATACATCTAAACTTAATTCAGATGGTACCTTCAAAGATCCTATAAACCGTTGGGGGGGTATTATGCGCCCAATAGATAATACTGACTTTGAAGCATCGAATGTAGAATTTATACAATTCTGGATGCTCGATCCGTTTATTGGTAATCCCGGAGGTTCAGGTGGTTCCTTGTACTTTAACCTGGGAGACGTATCGGAAGATGTGCTGAAGGATTCACGACTGTTTTTTGAAAACGGCATTCCTTATCCTTTTGACCGTACTCAGTTGGATACAACGGTATGGGGGTATGTACCTAAATTTGAACAGCAGGTAACCAGGGCATTTAGTAACGATCCTGCATCGCGCGCTGTACAGGATGTGGGATATGACGGATTGGATGATGCTGGCGAAGCCGTAACCTATTCTAAATTCCTTACTTCCATTAATACCAGTGGTATTTCAACTACTGCAAAGCAACTACTGCTTACTGACCCAGCCAGCGATAACTATCACTACTACCTGGGCGATGACTACGATCAGGAGAATCTTGGAGTACTGGCGCGGTACAAGAATTATAATAATCCACAAGGAAACTCTCCCATTACCAGCGCTTCTGCAGCATATTCTTCTGCGGCAACCACCATACCAGAATCTGAAGACATAAATAAAGACAATACGCTTAACGAAGCTGAAAACTATTATCAATACCGGGTCGATCTTTCTCCGGGTATATTAAAGGGGAAAACCAACCCATACATTGTAAACTCTACAACAAGTACCGTCAAGCTTCCTAATGGGCAATACGATAATGAAACATGGTACCAGTTCAAAATACCGATCCAGAATTATGATCATAAAATAGGAAGTATTGGCGATTTCAGATCTATACGTTTCATACGTATGTTCATGGCCGGCTGGACAGATAGTGTCATCATGCGTTTTGCCACACTGGAACTGGGGCGCAACCAATGGCGTAATTATGAATATTCTCTTGAGAATCCGGGAGAAGTAGTTCCCCAACCCAACCAACCTGGAACTAACTTCTCTGTAACTTCGGTAAGTGTTGAAGAAAATAGTTTGCGTACACCAGTGCCTTACGTGATACCACCCGGCGTTAGCCGTCAGCTATCTTCTGTAGCTAATGGACAGAATATACAATTAAATGAGCAAGCGCTTTCATTGCGGATGTGCCCGTTAAATGATGGAGATGCCCGGGCAGTATATAAAGAAGTGGATGTGGATATGAGGCAGTTTACCTACCTGCGTATGTTTATACATGCAGAGTCGGAGATAGGCCAGACCCAGCTTAAAAATGGCGACATACGTGGGTTCATCCGTATAGGTAGCGACTTCACCAATAACTATTATGAATACCAGGTGCCGCTTGCAATAACAGCGCCAGGTGCAAGTACCGATGTAGCTGTATGGCCTGTAGCTAATAATGTTGACCTTACACTGCAAGACCTGGTGACAGCTAAGGAAACACGTGACAAGAAGCAAATAAGCCCATTGCTTCCTTACCAGACTACGGATTCTAAAGGCAATACTATAATAGTGGTGGGTAACCCCAATATTGGTAATGCTAAAAACATAATGCTGGGTGTATTGAACCCTAAAAAATCTACCCAGAACCCTAATGATGACGGGCTTCCTAAATGCACAGAAGTATGGTTTAATGAATTGCGTATGGCTGGCATTAATGACCAGGCAGGATATGCGGCGGCAGGTAAGGTGAACCTCCAATTGGCCGATCTGGGTAACGTGAACCTTTCAGGTAGTATGCATACTGCCGGATATGGTAATATAGACCAGAAAATAGAACAACGTTTCCAGGACAATGACTACCTCTATAATGCCACAACCAACCTGGCCTTGGGCAAATTGCTGCCGCACAGTTGGGGAGTGCAGTTGCCGCTGTTCATGGGCTACAACCAGAACATAAGTACACCAAAGTACGATCCTAACAATCAGGATGTACTGTTGAATAATGAATTAGATGCTGCACGCAATGCTGCAATGAAGGACTCTATCCGGAAAGTAGCCCAGGATTTTACTTCTATAACAAGTTTGAACCTAACTAATGTGCGTGTACTGGGTAGCCCGGATAAGCAAAGCGCGTTCAGGATGCCATGGAGTATTAAGAACTTTGATCTCTCTTATTCATACAACGATCAATTGAAGCATAATCCTACGATTGCCTTTGATGATCTGAAAACCAATAAACTAGGATTGGGCTATACTTACGCAGTTAAAGCCAAGCCAATAGAACCCTTTAAGCGATTGATCAAATCAAAATCGAAATGGTTCTTGCTGGCGAAAGATTTTAACTTCAATCCCCTGCCTTCCAGCTTTAGCTTCCGCAACGATCTAAACAGGGTGCAGGAAGAAACACAGGTGCGTAATACTGATAATGGGCCATACGTGATACCGGCCACTTTCTATAAAAACTTTACTTGGAACCGCTCATATAATTTGCGATGGGAGCTTACGAAGTCGCTTTCGTTTGACTATACAGCTAATAACCTGTCGAGCATAGATGAGCCTTACGGGCTCATAAATACTAAGGCTAAGGAAGACTCGCTGTGGGCCAAAATTAAAAATTTAGGTCGTAATACTAACTATGCCCAAACCTTCAATAGTACCTATAATGTACCGTTGAGCAAGCTACCTCTTACAGATTGGATGAGCCTAAGACTGGGTTATTCTGCAAATTATTCATGGACTGCTGCTGCCCCTATTGCCTATTCACTGGGTAATACCATAGGTAATACCCAAACGGAGACACTCACCGGTGAAATGAATTTTACACAACTGTACAATAAAAGTCGTTTGCTAAGAGCATTGAATGCCAAACCAGGCGATAAATCTAAAAACCTTGTGGCTGCCGGAGGCCCGCAAATTTCAAAAAATAGCGCTTCTGCAGCGGCTACTAATAAAAGTTTCAAAGATCTAAGGAACAAAATAAACACTACTGGTGGTAATACAGGCGATAATACTGGTGCTGCTAGCGGCACATTATCCAACGGTAGCACCAGCACTGGTAGTACTAATGCATCGGGCGGCGGCAGTACTGCGGCAGGCAATGCAGGCACTAATGCACCTGCTGGCAATACAGGTAGTGGTAGCAGTACAGGTTCTTCTACAGGCAAAAATACCCCCGCAGGCAACCCGTCTGCTGGTGGTAATAATAATACTGGTGGTAACAATAGTAATGCAGGTACGGGACAAGGTGGAAATGGGAAAAATAATCCTATTGATACCAGCAAGGGTAACAATAACAATACGGTCAACAATAATAACGGGAATAGTAATGGCAGTAACAGTAATGTCAATACTGTAAATGGGGTTGTACTCAGTGATGCTCAGCTTGATTCCCTGGTAAAAGTGCAGCAGGCAGAAGATGATGCAAGAGCGCGAGCAGAAAGAGCAAAAAAGAAGGCTGCAAAAAAAGCAGCCCGAAAGCTACGGCGAAGCAAGCCACCTGAGTTGAATACAACAGAGCGAGTAGTGGGCAGATTGCTGACTATGCTGACACGTGCTACCATAAACGTATCGCAGGTTTCGGGTACGGTATTACCAGGATGGATGGATAGTACGCGGTTTATGGGTGTCAATAATTATTCAATGGCGCCTGGGCTAAACTTTGTATATGGGTACCAGCCAAGTTCTGCTTGGCTTGCCGCACAGGCTGCGGCTAACCGGCTTTCTAAAGATTCGTTGTTCAATTCTCAATTGCAGCAAACCTATTCAAAGAATATAAATGCCACGGCTACTTTGCAGCCCTTCCCCGATATGAGGATAGATCTCACACTCTCAAGTGCATATAGCAAATCTCACACTGAGTTATATGCCGATACACCTGGGGGCACAAGTTTTCAGCATTTGAGTCCCTACGAAACCGGATCATTCAACGTGTCTTATGTCGCGCTGAATACGATGTTTAAATCCAGTGGTGTGAATTCTGGAGTATTCAACCAGTTTATAGCCAATACCATAACCGTATCGCAAAGGTTGGGCCATAGTAATCCTTATACCAATGGTCAGCCAGATCCTGGCAACCCTGCATATCAAAAAGGGTACACAGAATTTTCACAAGATGTTTTGATACCGGCATTCATAGCGGCATATAGTGGCAAGAGTGCATCGTCCATACCACTGATTAATGAAAATGCATCTGCCATTGTGAACGGGAGTACTTATAATTCTTCTGATGTAAAGAGTAATCCTTTCTACTATTATGTGCCATTACCTAACTGGCGTATTGCATATAATGGATTAAGCAAGATACCGGGACTATCTTCCATATTCAGCACGTTTGTTATTAACCATGCATATACCGGTTCCATGTCTATGAATGGGTTTAATTCAAACCTCTTGGCTGGTGATCTGTTGGGCTTAGGGTTCCCATCATTCATAGATTCTACATCGCACAACTACATACCATTCTACCAGGTACAAAATGTTACTATAGCCCAGGCATTTACACCACTCATAGGTTTTGATGCTACCATGAGGAATAATATAAGCGCCAAATTTGAGGTGAGAGAATCTAAAACAGAAAGTTTGAGTCTTATAGACTACCAGGTGGCTGAAAATACCAGCAGGGAATATGTGGTAGGAATGGGATATCGCATAAAAGGACTGAAACTGCCGTTTAATATTCTTGGGGTACGCAAGCTTAAAAATGAGCTGATAGCAAAGCTTGATATAGGTTTGCGCGACGATAAGAACAGTAATAATTATATAGCTAATGGCATAGGTGTGGTATCGAGTGGGCAGAAAGTATTACGTATATCGCCTACAATAGATTATACCGTTACTCAAAAGCTTACATTGCATTTCTTCTATAATCGCCAGCAAACCATACCTTACGTATCTAATTCTTATCCAATTACCACAACCCAGGCCGGCGTAACATTGCGATTTATATTTGCCCCATAACCCTATGTGGTATAAAAAGGGGTTTGAGAAGGTGGTAGTATAATGTCGGTTTCCATCAGGTTGTTAATGCTTTTAGCTCTTATAGTGAACCGCTATCAATTTTATTAAAATGCTTTTCCGACCAGTTACAGATAAGTTTGAAAATCCCGAAGGGATGATATGATTATAGTCAGTTATATAAATAATTGATCAACCCTGAAAGGGTGACATAATTCCTTCTAAAAATCAAGATGCTTAAATAGAATGATGTACATCGAGAAGCCAATGCCGAAGAGCAGGCAGATAACATTTACAATAGGGCGTGTATTGGTCTTCTTTATAATGAAGAGATCTATAGTACATATAGCGATCATTGCCTGCCAGAAGATAAACCATAGAGCTGGCACCGTATGTCTGATCCAAACATTATAACGATCGAATGGTATGTACAATCTCATTAGTAAAGTGATAATTGCAATGCCTAGCACACTATAAAAAAAGGCATTGTAACTGCCTGACCGTCCGGCAATAACAAAGCCGAGTAAAAGCAAAAGGATTGATATAAATGCGGGGAGAAAAGAGTATATGACAGAGTATTCTTTGCCAAAGGTATCAAATACTGTAATGTCTTTATAAGGGTAAAAGTAATATGGATAATAATGCCACAATCCTGTTTTATTACCATTGTTAAAATGCCCTTCAGTAACTAGTCTGTCTTTATAATACTTTTTGAACACACCATTGGGTATGCCGTTCTTGCTGGCTATACTTATTGTAAAATCACCTTCTCTAAGTATGTATGTATATACAGGACAGATCACAAAAAACTGGTCATGCATTTTCTTCCATTCAATAGCGTGGGGAGTTTGGGATAGATAGGCATTAGCTACTTTGGCTCCATTTTTTAACGCTGCCAATGCCATACGCCGTTGACTCTTTAAAGAATCATATTCCCGGCCCAGAAGGTATTCCCCAAGAAAACTAAATTCAATGATCTGTTTGGATGGTATATTCCAGTAATATATAGTATCGCCACTGGATGATAGATAGGTTGTAGTTACCAGGCTGTCATTATCGTAGCTAAGTACATATTTTGTTCTTCCATCAGGATACCGGTACACATCTTCCTGGCGGCCATAAGCGCTAATAGAGATAAGTAAGATGAGCAGGAACCGCAGACGCATTAATTTAATGTACTTTATATTTTAATGGGTAACAGGAATACATCAATAATTCCGCGCCATCAATAATGACGATACCCAAAGGAACAATTTCCTGCAAATATATTTTATAAAGTATTAATAAACTACAGAATTAAATAAGTGCTTTTACAGCTGTTACTAATTCTGTACGCGTGATGGGTACTCCTTTTATTTTATTATAGCCAACAGCATCAACAAGGTACTTATCTCTTATTATTTTTATGAGTTGTCCGTTGTTGATTTCGGGTATCAATACCTTTTTATAGTTGCCCAGCATAGCGCCAAGATTGGCAGGAAATGGACGCAGATGTCGCAAATGGGCATGGGCTACTGCCAAACCCTGTCCTTGTAACTCGTTTACTGCACTTTTTATAGAGCCGTAAGTGCTGCCCCAGCCCAATACAAGAACATCACCTGTTTCCGGGCCGCTATCCAACGTTTGCGGCGGTATATGGTTGGCTATCATATCCACCTTTGCTTCACGCACCTTTACCATGTGTTGGTGGTTCTCGGCATCGTAAGATATGTTACCCGTAATATCTTCTTTTTCAAGGCCACCGATCCGGTGTTCCAGGCCAGGTGTTCCAGGTACTGCCCATGGACGCACCAGGTTTTCATCGCGTTGGTAAGGCATAAATTTGCCTTCATCTGCAGCCATGCCCTTTTTGAAATCCACCTTTATAGGCTGCAGGTCTTCACTGCTTGGGTAGCGCCAGGGTTCTGCACCATTCGCAATATACCCGTCACTCAGGAATATAACTGGTGTCATATGCTGTACAGCTATTCGTACAGCTTCGTAAACCGCATCAAAACAATCGCTTGGGGTAGAAGCTGATATCACAGGCATCGGGCACTCACCATTACGGCCATAATAAGCTTGCAACAGGTCGCTTTGTTCTGTTTTGGTGGGTAAGCCCGTAGATGGGCCGCCACGTTGAATATTGATAATAAGTAAAGGTATTTCCAACATCACGGCCAGTCCCATTGCTTCTGTTTTCAGCGCCATGCCGGGGCCCGATGTAGTAGTTATGCCCAGGCTGCCACCATAGGCAGCTCCTATAGCAGATGTAATAGCCGCTATTTCATCTTCGGCCTGGAATGTACGTACCCCAAAGTTCTTGTATTTTGAAAGATCGTGCAAAATATCTGATGCCGGGGTTATAGGGTACGAGCCCAAAAACAAGGGGAGTGCACTATTTTCGGCGGCAGCTATAAGCCCAAATGTAAGGGCTGTGTTACCTGTAATACTGCGATACTTACCAGGAGGTAACTTTGCTTTCTCTACTTTATATCGGCTGCTGAATGCCTCAACGGTGTCAGCATAATTATATCCGGATTGAAGTGCTTTTATATTGCTTTCCAGTATGTCGGCTTTTTTGCCAAACTTGTCGTGCAGGAAGGAGAACGTACTGGTAAGGTCGCGGTTATACAACCAGTAGAGAAAGCCCAGCACAAACATATTTTTCGCGCGGTCTTTTTCCTTCACCCCCAATTGTATATCCTTCAGCGCTTCGCGGGTGAGCTTGGTAATGTCTATCTTATGCACTTCGTAGCCTTCCAGAGATCCATCTTCAAGCGGGTTCACCCCATCTGTATAGTTAGCCAGGCGAAGGTTCTTGGTATCAAAACCAGAAATATCGGTAATGATGATGCCGCCTGGCTTTAAAGTCTTCAAATTCACCTTAAGTGCAGCTGCATTCATAGCTACAAGTACATCGCAATTATCACCAGGTGTGTATATACGATTACTTGAAAAATGTAGCTGGTAGCCGCTTACACCAGGAACTGTGCCTTGAGGCGCCCGGATCTCTGCCGGGAAATCAGGAAAAGTAGAAAGGTCGTTACCTATAAGGGCAGTGTTGTTTGTGAACTGGCTGCCGGTAAGTTGCATACCATCACCACTATCACCTGCAAATTTTATTACAACATCTTCAACAACCAGAGTAGGAATAGACATAAAGTAAAAATGACTGCAAAGATAATGTTGTATTACGACAATGCGATAATCTGGTAATGTGGAGAAGTGGAAGAAATGAGCTGATATGAGAATAGTAGGCAAAAAATAGCCGGAACATTTTATGCCCCGGCTATTTTTATTGTCTGAGTAAAATGTGTTTATCTCAATAAGGTTACATTGCCTTTATAGCTCTCTGTTTCCCCGTCTTTATAAGTTGCATCTATTGTGTAAATATATACACCAACCGGTTGATCCAGGCTGTTGAATTTACCATCCCAACCACGGCCATCTATATGTATAGTTTGGTATATAAGCTGCCCCCAGCGGTTGTAGATATTGAATTTGAAAGTTACAAGACCCTCTGATAATTTTTGACGTGGGAAAAAGTAGTCATTAATGCCGTCATTGTTAGGGGTAAAACTGTTGGGTATAGACAGGTAACAGTCATTCTTTATCCACACACTATCTGAAGCGGCACAGCCGTTAACACTAACCGTGGCATAATAAACGCCTGGTTGTGTTGCTGTGGTGGTGGATGAAGTGTCGCCTGTACTCCAATGCCACGTAGCGCCGGAATGGCCTGCATTAACAATGTCTGTAAGTTGTATAGGATTGCCATTAGGGCACATAGAAGTATCCGGGCCAATGTTTATTGCAGGGTAGGCAAATATGGATACGTTCTTTTTGATGGTAGTATCGGGACAAACCCTGAATTTGGCAGTTAACGTTACAGGGTATGTACCCGGTGCTGAATAGCCATGCTCTACAGGGTTTCTGTCTGTTATCACTGTACCATCTCCAAAATCCCAACTATTACCTGTATTGCCAATATTGATATATTGTCCTGTAAAAGTTATTCCCTGTCCTTGGCACAGCACAGTGTCGCTGGTGGTAAACTTTAGGAAACTCACTGAATCGACAAATACACGCAGAGTGCTGGAATCGTAACATGGTACAAAATCTTTCTCCACTACCTTAACCAGGAATACGCCTTCATGATTAAATGTATGGTTTGGAGACGCATTGGTATCTGTGCCACCATCGCCAAAACTCCAGGTATATGAAGGGTAGATCCCTGAAGATTTATTGGTGAAGGTTATTGTTTGCCCCTGGCATATAGTATCTGCACTTGCAGTAAATGAAGCATGCACGGCATGTGGTGTATCCACTGTTGCTCGTACAGAATCGGTACAAATACCATTTGTTACGGTAAGAAGTGTGCTGTAGTGTCCCTGGCTTGTATATAGGTGCGTCGGGTTTAATAATGTACTTGTTGTATTATCGCCAAAGTTCCATACCTGGCTGGTTTGCGCTGTGGATTTATTGGTAAGGTATAATGTATCTGCAGCACAACCATAATGTACGGTATCGGTGAATTTTGCTTTCACACTTTTGTCTATAACGTAAACAGTACCGGTATCAATAAAAGAACAACCTCCCTGGTTGAAAGGGGTTGATATAGTAAGTGTAAGTTTAGTGTTTGTGAACAGATGAGTAACCGGTGTAAGCGTATTGGCACCAGAAGAGATAGCAATAGCAGGTGTCCACGCACGCAGGTAGGTAAGCCCGGCAGTAGTATCAGAGAGCGTTGCGTTAAGCGTATTAGTGTAAGTACCACAGCCTGTTATTGTTGCAGGCAGACCTGTACTTATCAATGCTGTAGGTACAATGATCTTAAATGTGTCAATTGTTGCACCACAAGAGGTTGCAGATGTAAACTGTGCTACTATTACTGAGTTGGCCGATGCAGTAACCGATACTGTGGCGCCTGTACCTGTTATAGTAGCCGGACCGCTTACTACAGTCCAAGTAAAGGGGGCAACTCCTGGTGCTGTAACAGGAACACCCGCACCGCCAGAGCATGCATATACAGTGTCTGTTTTGCCAATAACTGTAGTGCTTACAGGGCACGATGCAAAATCGCTGGGCTGTGTTGAAAGTGTGGCCAATGATGATACAGCTATCCCGCCAGTTACAATAGCGCCTCCATATAAAGTAGCGCCGTTGTTAAAATAAAGGTGGTTATTGATGATTGCCAATCCCCCACCTGCGTTGGTACTTACGCCACTTGCGGCCCAGGAATTTATTAATGTCCCCGAAGAGTTATATTCATTAAGGGAAGCGGGGCTTGTTGTATTTAATGCATAAAAATCGCCATTGCAATCTGCAGCAAGGTCTCCAATGTAGCTGCCGGTTAGTGTTGTTAGTAAACTACTACTTGCGGCTCCGTTATACTTATACACATTGCCATTAGCAGGCAGAAGATTATATATGTAACTGCCGCCACCGGCAGGATTGATTGCGGCAAAATTGCCGGAGTTAAAACCAGTATTTACCCAGCTTGTGCCATTGTAATAGTAATAATTATAGCCACTCCCAACAACAGTATAGAATGTTGGTGATGGCCCTGCAGCATTTAAGTTAGGGCCCAGAGATAAACCAGATCCTGAAGAAGGTAAACTAATGGTATTAAGTACTGGGTTGGTAGAAGAAATGGGTTGTGTAGGGTCTAAATTGTAAATAGCTGTGCCACTTACATAATAGATAAGGCCTGCACTTGCACCGGTACACGTAGGCAATTGTGCTATGCCGGGTGTATTTACCATCAGAAGGCCAAAAAGGCAAAGCAATGCTTTGTTGGCAATAGACTTTACAAGATTAAATTGCATATAACTGAAGTTGCAGCAAATGTAATGTTAAAATATTATTTTTTGCTACAGCTTGATAAACAATTTGTTATGCTGCTTTTAAGAAATGTATAGGGGTATTTCTGCACCGCTAACGGAACTACTTATTCCAGATTTTCCATGCAGCTTCAGCCTGCAAGGGTAACATTTCCATGCCATTTTTTATTACCGCACCATGTTGCTTGCCAAATGTGAGAAACATGGTTTCTTCTGGATTATAAACAAGGTCGTATAAGAGGTGGTGTGGAGTAATACCACTATAAGGCAATGGAGGGTAAGTATCAGTATTAGGTACCATCCCTAGTGGGGTGGTATTCACAATGAGTGGGTATTCTCTAATTATTTCAGGTGTGAGTTCATCATAGGTAAGCGTTTCGGGTTCCTTGTTTCGCGATACTTTTTTATAGCTGATGCCTTCATTGCCCAACACATAGCCTACTGCCCGTGAAGCCCCTCCGGTACCCAGGATAAGTGCATGTTTATGCTGTGGTTGCAGTAGCGGTCTCAAACTATCTCTAAAACCAATGATGTCTGTGTTGTAACCCGTCATTATGCCATCCCTGAAATCAATACAATTTACTGCTCCCATCCCCCTGGCAATATCATTCACATTGTGCAGGTATGGAATGATAACCTGTTTGTATGGCATAGTTACATTTAACCCGCGCAAAAAGGGAACGGCATCCAGCAAAACTTTAAAATCATTTACTTGTGCCAGCGGATAAGCATCATATACTGCATTAATGCCTTCTTTTTCAAACTTATTATTGAAATACGCGGGTGAGAATGTATGTGTGAGCGGGAATCCTATAATACCATATTGAGCAGGCATGCAGAAAGTTTTTTAAGGCATGCACTTTTTTGCACCTGCCCACTAAGAAGTAAAATTTATGTGCGAGGAGGTTTCTTTACCTGCCCTTTGCGTCCTTATCCAGGTAAAGATAAAAAGTATCTCCACGTAGTCCCACACGGGTGCTCTCCAATGGTATCACTTCGGTAGGCGCTATGTTGCCCAGGTTTACATTGGCTCCCAGCAATTCAAGAAAATAAACTTGCTGTGCCTTTTGAGGAGCTTCCCATATTATTTTCTCATAAGGTATTTGTGTTAGTATTTCCTGCACCAAACCTTCACGTACTTCGCCCGAACCACGGTATATACCTACATTACCTGCTTCACGAGCTTCGGCAATTACATAGGTACTGCCGGCTTCCAGTTCTGCCTTCATCAATTCTATCCATTTGTATGGAGCAATAATGTGTTTCTCGTCTTTAGAGCCTACTTCAGAAAGCACAGTGACGTGTTTGGCAAATTTTTCAATATAGCCACATTTTTCCGCGTGAGGTATGGTTATTGACCCATCTGATATCTCAACGAAGTCCAGGCCATAATCTTTTACTACATCTATGTAGTCATCTACCTGGTTTCGTACCAGAAATGCTTCAAACAAGGTGCCCCCAAAGTACACCGGTATGTCGTGAGAGCGATATATGTCTATCTTCTCACGCAGTTTGTTGGTTACATAGCTGGTGCCGAAGCCTAGTTTTACAATATCTACAAAAGGTGCAGCAACAGAAAGGAAATCTCTGGTGCCTTCTAAGCCCATACCCTTATCCATGACCATTGTGAGGCCGTGATTACGTGGTTTCTGAGTGCGTTCTGGTATGTTTTTTAATGGAAAATTCATGCGGACTTTATTACTTTTACGTAATAAAGGTACTCTTTCGAACTTTTATGTACAAAATGCATTTTTCACTTTGTATATTCGTGTCACATACAGTGTTTATGAATCGTAATGTTCCTTTGCTAGGCTTTATTATCGGGTTGATATTTCCAATCCTTGGCTTGGTTGTCGTAAACTTCACTTTACTGCACGGCTTACCGTTGGGTGAGTTTATCAATATGCTGTTGCATGAGCGAGATGTGGCATCCAAAGTCGTAAGTCTCAGTTTACTCGCCAATCTTATTCCATTTGTTTACTATACAAGCAAGCGGTTGGATTATACAGCAAAGGGCATTTTTATCATCACCATGATTTTTGTTGCAATAGCGGTATTGCTAAAGTTTAATTTCTTTGCCTAAATGCGTTACTACCTTATAGCCGGTGAAGCTAGCGGAGACTTGCATGGCGGAAACCTGGTAAAAGCACTGTATGCTCAAGATCCTAAAGCTGATATACGCTGCTGGGGAGGAGACAACATGCAGCAAGCTGGTGCTACATTGGTGAAACATTACAGGCAGCTAGCCTTTATGGGCTTTGTTGAGGTACTGAAACATCTGGGCACTATTCTGAATAATATTAAATTCTGCAAGAAGGATATAACAGCATATCAGCCCGATGTGTTGGTGCTTATAGACTATCCGGGTTTTAATATGCGCATAGCCGAATGGGCGAAGCAAGAAGGCATAAAGGTGGTTTATTATATAAGTCCCCAGGTGTGGGCATGGAAGGAAAACCGAGTGAAAAAGCTCAAGCGCGATGTGGACCTTATGCTGGTGATCTTGCCTTTTGAAGTGCCGTTTTATGAAAAGTGGGACTACGATGCAAAATATGTTGGCCACCCGCTTATAGAAGTGGTGAACCACGAAAAGAATGATATACCGGTCATCCCCATAACGCCCCGGCCCATAATAGCTTTGCTGCCAGGTAGCCGCACTCAGGAAATTAAAGCCAAATTGCCTATTATGCTGCAGGTAGTGCCGCATTTCCCCGATTATCAGTTTGTTATTGCTCAGGCGCCTTCGCAGCCCGATGAATTGTATAATGACATACCTGGGGCGATGGGTGTACTACTGGTAAAAGGCCAAACATACAATTTGTTAAAACAGGCCACGGCTGCACTGGTGACCAGTGGTACTGCAACGCTGGAGACTGCCTTGTTTGGTGTACCTGAGGTGGTATGTTACAAGGGCAGTGCCATATCTACCTGGTTAGCTCGGAGGTTGATAAAGATAAAATATATATCCCTCGTAAACCTGATCATGGATAAGGAGGTAGTAACAGAACTGATACAAGATGACCTGAATGAACAGAATCTGAAACAAGCCTTAAGCAGGCTGCTTGACGACGGCTCGTTGTATAAGCAGCAACTGCAAGCCGACTACAAAGAGCTCTGGGATAGGTTGGGGGACAAACAAGCGTCTGCAGAGGCTGCAAGGCAAATCATATCATTAACGGCGAATTAACCGCACGATCATTACAATAATACCAATAAGGAATACAATAAGAGAAATACGGTTCATGCCATGCATGAGGTAAATATTGGCATTACGCGGAGCGTTTGGATCTCTTTTGCGCAGGTAGAAATAAGTTAGGATCTGGTTCCACATATCAATTTTCTCCTTTCAATAAAATTACGAAGAAATTGGGAGAATGCTAGCCCATAAAACGTAACAAAAAAAAATCGCCCGAAGGCGATTTAAAGCTTGTGGAGAATAACGGAGTCGAACCGATGACCTCTTGCATGCCATGCAAGCGCTCTAGCCAGCTGAGCTAATTCCCCAGTCCGCAAGCGGGTTGCAAAGATATACGCAATTAGATATTTTATGCAAGTGCCTTAAAATATATTTATTGATTATGGATGGTGGGGTAGAATAGATTTTCCGTTGGCATTAATGCACCACCTGGAAAATATTACCGGATATTTTGGTGCCTCCGCTTTCCAAAGTAAGCAAATAAGAACCGTTAGGGTAAGTTGCTGTATTTATAATAAAGGTATTGTGGGTATCGAAAGGTATGCTGGCTGAGTATAAGATTTTGCTACTGGCATCCATCACTTGTATATCCAAATTGGTTTTAAGGGGAATGTTTATTTTTATATTCAACTGCTTGTTGGCTGGGTTAGGATATATTTTAGCCTGGGCGCCGGTAAGGCTATCCTGGCCGCAAACATTAGTATTAGCTATAGCCTGTTGGGCTGTTGTTATGGTTCTATAGTAATTGCGACTGGTCCAGTCATAAAACAGAGGTCCCCATTCTGGCCATGCATTGTAATCCAGCAAAGCCAGGCAATATGCAGCGGCGAGCCCGGCTTCAGATTGGGCATCAGGCTCCTTAATATTTTCAGGCATGTTCTGACTATTGTATCCCATGAACAAGGTTACATTGTATGGGGTGCCTGCATTCTTAGCTAGTAACTGTGCAGCTTCAAAGCCTGCACGGCCAGCTTGGTAATGTTCCGGATGGTCGTTAGGGTTTGTATTGTTATCTATGTCAGTCACATTAAATTCCGGTAAACTCTTGCAGGATATGCTATCTATTTCTGCCTTGTATATGTAATATATGGTAGTCACCAGGTCACTCCAATCAAGGTATGTGGTGGATGTATCCACTGTTCCTACATCGGCGTTTTCATCATTTCTCCATTTATCAAACATTCCTGTTTTGGTGCGTAAAAAATAAGTAACAGTATTTTTAAAAGAGGCTTTTGTAATGCTATGGCCGTTAATAACAACAGTTTCATCTTTAGGATAAGGGAATGAAGGTCCCCAGCCTCCGCGCCTGCATGCTGCCAGGTGCACAGAGTTTTTTACACCTGCTTCCCTTGCTTTCCAATATTTTACCTTTTTAATACTTGTATCATGTGGGTCCCTGCAATCGCAAGGAGTAGAATCGTCTATATCATTCAGGTTACCGGCCGTGGTATGAATAATGACTACTCTTTTCCCATTAGGGAATGGTCCTGTCTCTGAAAAGTTTTGGATATCATTAAATACATTGGCACCCATAAAGAGTTGCCAATCGTCCTGGTGGGCAACTACGTAAAATGAAATGTCTTTTTCCTGGGCATGCAATGACGATACTACAAACAGCAGGACGATTATGTACAGTAACTTTTTGATGGCTTTTGCGTAACTTTAATAGTAAGAAAGAACTCAAAAATATAAATTTCATTCAAATTATCTATAGTTAGTAAATTAATTTTCAGTTAACTATAAATATTTTTTATTGTTTATGGATTCGGCAGAGGTATATAGTTGGTTAAATGTTGTTACAGACCCGGAAGTGCCGGTACTTACAATTTTAGATCTGGGAATAGTTAGAGATATAATTATCAGCGATAGAAACGGGGCTACAGCTATAAAGGTTATTATCACACCTACTTACAGCGGTTGCCCTGCTATGGATGTAATAGCCATAAACATACGTATGGCGCTTGCCAGTCATGGCATACGCTACGTGGAGATAGAAAACCAAATAAGCCCTGCCTGGACTACAGACTGGATGACCGAAGAGGGCAAACAGAAATTGAAAGCCTATGGCATAGCGCCACCCAATCGTAAAGCATACCAGGCGCTGGGTCTTTTTGAGGAAGATGAGATAACCTGCCCACGCTGTGGCTCAGACAACACACAGATGGTTAGCAATTTTGGACCTACTTCATGCAAAGCATTATATAAATGCCTATCCTGTTTCGAGCCTTTTGAGCATTTTAAGTGTCATTAGGGAAGTTGCCGACTTTCTACCAACTAAATACCATCTACAAAACAAATCCGCTATTTTTGCCCACGTTATGGCAAATGAGAATAAGCTGCAAAATATTATAAGCCACTGTAAAGAGTATGGCTTCATCTTCCCATCGAGCGAGATATATGATGGTCTGAGTGCTGTATATGACTACGGACAGTATGGCGCTGAACTGAAAAGGAACATACGCGACTATTGGTGGCGGAGTATGACCCAGATGAACGATAATATAGTAGGTATAGATGCTGCTATATTCATGCATCCAACCGTATGGAAGGCTAGTGGTCATGTTGATAACTTCAGCGACCCGATGATAGACAACAAGGATAGCCAGAAACGCTACCGTGTTGACCACCTGATAGAGGGCTATGCTGAAACCCTGCCCGAAGCAGAAGCCACCGCGGTATTGGCTGAAATGGATCACTTACTTGCTGCTAATGATTTTTCTGGCCTCAAACAATTTGTGGAAGACAAAAAGATAAAATGTGGTGTTAGTGGTACTAGTAACTGGACCGATGTTCGCCAGTTTAACCTGATGTTCTCCACAGAGGTAGGTTCTGTGGCAGAAGATGCCAGCACTATATACCTGCGCCCCGAAACTGCACAAGGTATATTTGTGAACTTCCTGAATGTGCAGAAGACTGCCCGTATGAAGATACCATTTGGTATTGCACAAACAGGTAAAGCGTTCCGTAACGAGATAGTAGCGCGCCAGTTCATATTTCGTATGCGTGAGTTTGAGCAGATGGAAATGCAGTTCTTCATTAAACCAGGTACACAGAAGGAATGGTATGAATACTGGAAGGAAGCCCGCATGAAGTGGCACCTGGGCCTGGGCATCAGTGCCGACAAATATCGCTTTCACGACCATGTGAAACTGGCACACTACGCTGATGCTGCCTGCGATATTGAATATGATTTCACTTTCGGTTTTAAAGAGCTGGAAGGCATACACAGCCGTACCGATTTTGACCTGAAACAGCACCAGGAGTATAGCGGTAAGAAGCTTACTTACTTCGATACAGACATCAACCAGCATTACGTACCCTATGTAATAGAAACCTCCATAGGGCTCGACCGCACTGTGCTGATGATACTGAGCGAGGCTTATGAGGAAGAAGACCTGAGCACTGCAGATAAGCAGGATAGCCGCTCGGTACTAAAAATACCCGCTATGCTGGCACCAATAAAACTTGCTGTGCTCCCCCTGACTAAAAAAGATGGCCTGCCTGAAATAGCCCGCGGCCTGATTGATGAGTGCAAACCTTACTTTAAATGTTTCTTCGAGGAGAAAGACACGATAGGTAAGCGTTATCGTCGCCAGGATGCTATAGGTACTCCGTTCTGCGTAACTATAGACCACCAGACCAAGGAAGACAACACCGTGACCATCCGCCACCGCAATAGTATGCTGCAGGAGCGTATGCCGCTGAGTGAGATCAGGCAGTACATACAGGAACAGACAAAAATGTTCTAAGCCATATATTTATTGAAACTAACTTAACTTACTGCCGCAAAGCAGTAAGTTTTTTTATGTCAGATATTATAGCACAGATATCGGGTGCCATACAGCAAGAATTAGGATTGCAGTTACCCGGAATGGTAACAGAAGAAGAACTGCTGAAAATGTTGGCATTAAAAATAAAGGCGCTGTTGGAACGGGATACAGAAGCCTTTTTTCAACTGATGTACCGGCTTGATATACAGGAGTATAAGCTTTACGATGCCATGAACACGGGTGATGCACCGCATGCCATTGCACATCTTATTTACCTGCGGCAAATAGAAAAGGCACAGAGTAGGAGGGATAACAGCCCCGGGTATAATGACGAAGATGCAGACTTGAAATGGTAACAATAAGTACAGTACCTACATCGTTCATATAGCATGGACTTGCCTATACCCCTCCACTTTAATAAAAAGACCTTTATTCTTCTTTTCATAGGTTTTATAGTGTTTGCGTTGGCTGGCACACTGTTGCATGAGTTGGGACATTTTCTTACAGGCAGGCTCCTGGGATACAAAGGACAGCATATTTCTTACGCCTATACAAGTATGGGTTATAAGCCCGGCATCCTTCCGGAGACTGATGAATGGAACCGCGATCAGCTTCTATTTATTATAGGTGGTCCATTACAAACAATGGCTACAGGCACAATAGGCTTTTTGCTGCTGTGTTTGTTTTGCGCCAATTCCGTTTATCAGAAAAATCTGAGAATTGAGCAATGGCTGCTGATCTTTCTCTCTTTATTCTGGCTGCGCGAATTATTCAATTTTGTGTGTGCCGCTACGATAGCGGTAGCGGGTGCCTACAAGTACACAGGCGACGAGTTTAAAATTGCCCGGCAACTGCACTGGAATGGGTGGTGGTTTTCTGCGTTGTTGGCGCTTATTGCCCTTGTGGTGCTGGTCGTTATTACATTCAAGTTTGTTCCTGTACAGCAACGTTTTACTTTCCTGACTGCTGGCCTTACTGGTGGTATTGCCGGGGCGGTGCTATGGTTGGTATTGCTGGGGCCTGTGATAATGCCCTAACCATTTTGGCTGCTTATGCAGTGAATTTGTAGCCTATACCTCTCACCGAATGGAAATGCTTAGGGTTACGGCTATCCTCTTCAAAATATTTACGGAAATTAAGTATGAAATTATCTATGGTGCGGGTGGTGGGGTACACATTATAGCCCCACACGATCTGTAATATCTGCTCGCGCGATACCACGTTACCTTCATGCTCTACCAATAGCTTTAATAAAGCAGCCTCTTTTTTACTTAGTTCTTGTATAGCGCCATTCTTATCTATACACTCATGTGCCGCGAAATCTATTTTGCAGCCATCAAATTCATATATATCTGCAACAGATTGGGGCTCCTTTATCTTCTTGTTTTTTACTATGAGCTTATCTACGCGTAGTAGTAATTCTTCCAGATTAAACGGTTTTGTAAGATAGTCATCCCCACCTTTTTTAAGGCCTTCTACTTTATCGGCACTGCTATTCCGGGCCGACAAGAATAGAATGGGCACATCATTGTGTTGCATCCTGATGGTTTCGCACACTGTTACTCCATCCATACCTGGCAGCATTATATCCAATACAATAAGGTCAAAGTATTCATTCTTAACCATTTTAAGCACCAGGGGGCCATTATCGGCTGTGGTAACTTCATATCCTTCAAGTTCCAGGTTCAGCTTTAGCGCTTCCCGCAGGCTTTCCTCATCTTCCACCACAAGTATGCTTGCTTTCTTTACTGCCATCTTCATTAGTTTATTAAATAAAACCTCTTGCAATTTTCCTGCCACCGAAACGCAGTTAAATATATACGATAAAGCTTTGTATCTGGTTCGTCGGGTGAAAATAAATAATTTGCCTCATTGGTATGGTGTGAATAATAAAATATACTACCTTTGCCGTCCCAAATATTGCGGGCGTGGTGAAATTGGTAGACACGCTAGACTTAGGATCTAGTGCTGTGAGGCTTGGGGGTTCGAGTCCCTCCGCCCGCACTTAAAATAAATTAGTCGGTCTTGGCTTAGCCGAGCCCGACTTTTTTCTTAACACCAAAATTTAAAAAATGGCTACAGTAACACGCGAAAGCATAGGTAACCTGCACGATAAAATAACCGTTAAATTAACTAAAGAAGATTACCTGCCTTCGTTTGAAAAGCAATTGAAGCAGCAGGCCAAGTCTGTAGCTATGCCCGGTTTTCGTAAAGGCATGGTGCCATTTGGCATGGTAAAGAAGATGTATGGCCAGTCTATTTTTACAGACGAGGTGTTAAAAACTGCCGGCCGCCAACTAGAAGATTACCTGAAAGCCGAAAAGCTTGCCATATTTGCCCAACCTATGGTGATGCCTACCCGCACCAGCAGACTGAATATGGATGAGGCTGCTGATGTGGACTTTGATTTTGAAATAGGTTTAAAACCTGATTTTGAAATAACCCCACTAAAAGAAAAACAAAAGCTTACAAAATATAGTATTGCCATTAGCGATACGATGATGGACGATGAGCTGAAGCGTATAGCACAACGCTTTGGTAAGACTGAAGACCTGGAAGTGATTGGTGGTAAGGAAGACTTGATATCAGCAGCATATGAAGCCAGCTATGCCGGTGGCAATGCACTTGCAGATGCACAGAAGACCGAAGATGTGATGCCGCTTGAAAAATTCCCTGCGAAACTGCAGGAATTGCTGATGGGCAAGCATGTGAACGATACAGTGGTTTTTGTACCTGCTGAGGTTTGCACTGCAGAAGAGCTGGCTGCCTTCCTGAAGAACCCGCTGAAGCAGGGTGAAGAGGCTGCAAACAACCACTACAAGCTTACTATTACCCGCATTGCCCAGCTAATACCGCACGAACTGAACGCAGAATTGTTTTTGCAGGTATTCCCTAATGAAATGATCACTGAGGAAAGCGCCTTCAGGGAAAAGATAAAAGGTGAACTGAGCCGCGAATTTGAACGTATAGCCACTGACCGCCTGCACAACGAAATGTATGAGCTGCTGGTGCACACTACCCCTATTGAGCTGCCTGTACCCTTCCTGAAACGCTGGATGCGCGATGGTGGCGAAACCAGAAAAACGGATAGGGAAGTAGAGGCTGAATTTGGCAGCTTTGACCACCAACTACGTTGGACATTGATCAGCGATCAGCTCATCATCAACAACAACATACAGATAACCCGCGACGAAGTACTGAATGATATAAAGAGCAAGGTACTGGCTTACTTTGGTATGGACAGCGATGAAGACGCGCCATGGCTGGAAAGCTACATGCTGAAGGTAGTGAAGGAAGAAAAGACCCTTGACGAAACCTATCGCCGCCTGCTGTTTGCTAAACTGTTTACCTTCCTGGAAACGCAGTTTGACATTGAGCATAAGGAAGTAAGCGAAGAGGAATTTTTCAAGGCTCCTGACGCACATGCGCATCACCACCATTAATTAAGAACTATAACCATACACATGCCCGGTACCTGCAAAGTACCGGGCATTTTTTTGCTATTGCTTATGCTGTGATATGAGAACTATTCCTCCTTACCCGCTACCACAATAACTATCTCACCTTTGGGCGGATGTGCCTCGTAATAGGTGGCAAGTTCTTCAAGGGTGCCCTTGCGGGTCTCTTCGTATATTTTGGTAAGCTCGCGGCATACAGCAGCCTGGCGGGTGGTACCCAGGTAGGTGCCGAGCTCCTGCAAGGTTTTTATGAGCCGGTGGGGCGATTCGTACAGGATAATGGTACGCTCTTCTTCCGCCAGTTTTTTCATGAAGGTCTGGCGGCCTTTTTTCAGTGGGGGAAACCCTTCGAATACAAAGCTATTAGATGGTATGCCACTTTGCACCAGAGCAGGCACAAAGGCTGTAGCCCCAGGGAGGCACTCAACAGGTATATTGTTGCGGGTACACTCGCGGATGAGCAGGAACCCCGGATCTGATATCCCGGGAGTGCCGGCATCGGTAAGCAAGGCAAGCGTTTTGCCGGCAAGGAGATGCTCTATAACTTTGGGTAAAGTAGTATGCTCATTGTGGGCATGGTAGGGGACCAGCTGCTTTTGAATGGCGTAGTGCCGCAGCAGCACGCTGCTGGTCCTGGTATCTTCGCACAAAATGGCATCGGCGTTTTTAAGCACCTCTACGGCCCTGTAGGTGATATCACCCAGGTTGCCAATTGGCGATGGTACCAGGTATAGGCGCATGTATATAGAACAGTCCGGACATGGATGCCCGGACCTTTGTTTTAATTAGCAGTCAGTGAAAATTCAAAACTTTCCATTACCCCATTGGCCAGCAATTTTTTACAGGCTTCGTTGGTGAGGCTGTTTGCTTCAGCTTCATTGGCAGCTTCCAGGTGCAGTGTTACATGTTTGCCTATACGTACGTCATGTACCTGGCTAAGCCCAAGATTGTGGAGGCTATTACTTACTGCCTTACCCTGTGGGTCAAGCAATTCTTTATGCGGCATAATGTTGATGTGCGCTGTATATTTCATATTGCTGTTTGTTTCTGTTTTATAAATTCTAGGTTATGCATTGCTAGGCTGCGGCTGTTTATACACTAAAGACAATAGTATATAAATTATAAATGCCAGCGGTATAGCTGCTACATGTAAAAGTGGTATAGCCACAGCTGTAATTACTATAAGCAATAATTGAGGCCAGGCGTATGCAGGCTTAAAGCTGGCAGGGATGATCTTAAAGAAACGGATGCCCGATACCATAAGCCAGCACAGTATGCCTATAATAGCATAAAGTGTCCACTTGCCCTGCAGCATTGTACCCAGGCCCAATGGGTTGTACCAATTGAGCAATGGCAGCGTGGCTATAAACAAACCTACTGCCGGTATTGGCATACCTATAAAAGAAGATTTTTGTTGTGTAGCGGTAGTGTTGAACCTTGCGAGCCTTAGGGCACCGAAGCATGCTATAAGAAAGGCAGGTGTCATAGCCAGCATAGGTACATCCATAGCGTTGGGCTGGCTCATGTAAGTGCCCCACAGCATTTTGAACAGTATCATAGATGGCGCGACCCCGAAGGATACAACATCGGCCAGGGAATCGAGGTCTTTACCTATGGGGGAATATACTTTAAGGGCGCGCGCCGCCAGGCCATCCAGCATATCAAAAATGGCGGCGGCAACTATGAACAGGCTGCCCAGGTATGCTTGCTGGGTACCATACACCCAGTACTGCTCACCATTGCTGAAGTTGGCCAAAAAAGGTTGCGCATTCAATATAAATGCGATGGCAATGCAGCCGCAAAAAAGGTTGGCCAGCGTAAGCAGGTTGGGTAAATGCTTCATGAGGGGTCAAAAATAGGAATTAATGCTGTAATGCGATAATGTAGTGATGCAGTAATATAGGAGAAATATGATGAGATGATAGCAAGTAATGGTTCTTTGGTAGCAGAATACCCTATGATATTGTATTTATACCTGATATAGGTCAGAGTTTTTTTTGTGAAAGCTTTTGCTGGTAAGCATTTTGTATGGGTGTATTACCGCAGGTTTTTTTTTGCTACTGGCAGCATACCTGCTATCATCGTCCCTTGCGTCGCACTCTTGTACGTTCAATAAGTCTGGTCAGCTTTTTACATGTAGCTCTGTTTAAAACAAAAAGCCGGTCTAAGAATAGACCAGCGCCTATAAACCTTCTTTAGCGGTTATCTTTCGATAACCAATTTTGCTGTTTTGAGCTGCCCGATTTCGTCGGAGAGCTGCAAGCCATAAACGCCGGGTGCAATATCTGTGTGGAACGATACCGAACCGTTTTGAAACTGCAAATCTTGGCTTTGCACAATCTTCCCATTCATATCGAGGATATGCAGCAACACGTTGCCGCGCAATATCGAAGAGACAATCGTCACATCGTGCTGCGCAGGGTTTGGATATAAGGTCAACTGGTCGAAATTACCCGTTATAGACGGCACGCCAGTACTCGTTTGGAAATACCGTGTTAGCACACCCAATCCATCGCCTATGTGCGTTTGCACAAAACCGGATGTAACGATCTTGCCGCTGCTCTGCACCTGCACAGCATCTACGTAATTCTTATAGGTTTTTATTTCAGGGACTAAGTTCACAATTATGCCCTCAGTGCCAAAGGTTGTGTCAGGGCTACCATCGCTATTGAAGCGGGCAAGTATTTCTTTGGCAACCCCACCTACCTCTTCGGTGATCGTGTACACAGTCTTACCATCAGGGGTAGGAGCTACGCTACAGGGTACGGAAACATTGGTAAGAGCAACGTTCGGATTGACCACCCCATTCGTGCCAAACGTGCTATCGGGATTTCCATTTGCGTTGTATCTTGCAAATCCTATTCCGTCGGAAGTCAGAAATTTACCGCTTGGTAGCAACTGCAAAGAAAATATCCAGGTATTCGGCGTTGGGGTTATATTCTGCCCATGGATGCCGAAGGTAGAATCCAGCGTTCCGGTAGAATCAAAACGCATTAGCACGCTAACGGCATTGCTTGCTCCACCCCAGCCTCCACCAACAACAATTTTACCATCGGGCTGCCTCGCCATATACATTGGGCCACTATTACCGCCGAGAATCAATCCTGCTCTGCCAGCAGTTCCAAAGGTGGAATCAATGGCTCCATTGTTCCTGAAGCGGACAAGTTCCAGTCTTAGCCCTGTATCTGTCGATGTTGTGCCACACGCCAGTATCTTGCCATCAGGTTGTAATCCTATATTCCATAAATCATTATCCAGTTGATCAAAATCCGCTGCCAATATGCCTGTTTTATTGAAGGATGTATCAAACGAACCATCAGGCATAAGCCGGACGATCAGGAAATCATTGAGTGTAGTGTCACCAATCCCATATCCTGCGATCAATATTCTACCATCTGGCTGCACGGTTGCAGATTGAGTAAAGCTGTTTCCATACCCTGGAATATTGAAGTGCAGAGAGCCATTTGTGCCAAAATTTGCGCATGGATACCCATTGTTATCAAATTTTGCCACTATGACACCGCCTATTGCCGCTGCTCCAACAGAAATAAGGCTATCGCCTTTGAAAACAGATAACAGATCTGGTATTACATCGTTTATGGTGTCAGAACCATTAATGCCAAAAGAATTATCTATCCAGCCAATAGGGATCGTTTGCCCCGTCATCGATAACGGCAAAAACAATAAGCATAACAGATACCATTTCATACTCATTTCATTTTCAGATTAAAGGTATAAAGATTTATTGTTTTGTGATTTTAATCGTTTGCGTTGTGCCATCGGCACAATGAATGCGGATCGCATAAACGCCCGGTGCATACTCGCCTAGACGGATGTTGCTTTGACTCGAACGACTGAAATCGTGAACAGACTGGACAACCACCCTGCCGAGCATATCCACCACCTCAATCTGTGCTGTTTGCTTGTAGGTTGCAGAATAAATAGCCACGCCATCATGTGTCGGGCTCGGATATCCCCAAAAATCTGTTGTTTGCTTTTTGACGATGGTTGGCGTTTGAGATGGCAGCGATTTGAAATGGGCACTATCCGGATAAATGCCATAGGTTGCGCACCCATAGATCGTCGTATCGGTGCCTTTGACCAGGTCTTGCGTCACATTGAGATTGAAAGGCGCAAACTGGTAGGAGCCAATTGCTGAATTGC
>Ga0206878_10066_pt1 | contig 43684 bp, 38 predicted proteins | sample Alteio_BWOrgCont_8_FD_152621 | JGI IMG/M metagenome (GOLD analysis project Ga0206878, IMG submission 152621) | Enriched cells from forest soil in Barre Woods Harvard Forest LTER site, Petersham, Massachusetts, United States -... | ecosystem: Environmental > Terrestrial > Soil > Temperate forest >... | reverse complement strand
AGTTTCAAAGTCCATTACTTTAAGTTTAAATGTTCTTTTAGCATCAAGTGTTGATTTCAATTTGATCTTTTCACCGGGTTTAATGTTCCCTTCAATAGATACAATGGTTGAATTCCACCTTGGATAATCAGATGCATTTGTTAAAAGCGCCCATATTATAGATGGTGTAGCTTTTATATCTGTGCTTACTTCTGTTTGCCTGCTAAAAGTTGACTTTAGGGTAGTGGCTTTACCTTTTTGAATTGTTGTCATGATCGTTAGTATTGGTTAAACTTATTTGTTATTTACTCTTTTGACGATCGGCCAAAACAAAACGATAGGATTAATCTGAACTTTTTTCAGAATAATTTTCCATTATCTGCCTATTGTGCTCTAAATGATGCAGTTGCAATGCCGATGCTTTTGATTCAAAAGGGTCTATTTCCTGGAGTATTTGCATCCTGAGATCGAATAAATGCTCTTTATCACTTTTTTCTGCCTCTTTCACAAGGCTGATCTTAACAAGCTCTTTCTGGGTGTTTTGTTTAGGGTTAAAAATGCCATTAAGTTCCGAACATTGATGGCAAACCCCTTCCTTATTTATCAATGCACACCTGCCATCAAAAACATCTATCATTTTTGACCTGCCTGTGTGTAAGTGGTATTTCACCATTGCCTCATTAGTATCAAGAATGCTGGCTATCTCATCTACTTTAAAAGCATACACCTCTTTTAAAAACACGCAAAGTTGCTGTTCAAGTGGTAATGATTTTGATATGCATGTAAAACAAAAAGCAATATGCTCCTTTATTTCAAATTGCCCTTGAGGCGAGGACATCCTTATATTCATGGCTTCACGAAAGAACTCCTTGTTCTTAAGCGCCGCTGCCTTGGTAATATCGGTAATATTTACGGTCCATCGCTTCTTCACTCTTAAATTATCTTTTGCCAGATTGGAGGCAATAGCAAACAACCAGGTTCTTAAAGATGATTCTCCTCTAAAGGTGTTGAAATTTTCGACCGCCTTCAAATAGGTGTTTTGTACAATATCTTCAGCATCCGCAACGCTGGCAGTAATTCGTAAAAGGTAGGACTTTAATTGTCCTATGTTATTCTCGAATTCCTTATTTAATAATTCAACGGTCATTTAATAAAGAAGAATTTTTTGCAGGGCATCAACCCACTCATCATTATCATTCAGGCTTTCGGCAAGGTCAAGTTGGGTGCCGCCGTGTTCTTTGAATAGGCGGTTGTATTCTATTCGAATTTCAAAAAGAGTTTCCAGGCAGTCGGCTACAAAAGCAGGAGAGAAGCATAGCATCTTTTTTACCCCTGCTTTAGCTTTCTCTGCAATTACATGGTCGGTGTATGGTTTTATCCATGGGTCCCGTCCAAGGCGTGATTGAAAGCTTGTGGTGCAACTTTCTTTGGGTAAATTAAGTGCAGTAGCAATAAGTTCTGTAGTATGAAAGCATGATGCACGATAGCAGTAAAAGTTTTTATCGCTGAGATTACTGCAACATTCATTTAGCTTACAATCCATTCCACATTCTTCTGATCCTTTCATAATATGCCTTTCAGGCAGGCCATGATAGCTAAACAGGTAATGATCGTAATCAGATATCTTGTTTTGTTTTTGCGCAATTGCGGCAAAAGCTTTAATGAATTCAGGATGATTATAAAACGGCCCTTGTATTTTAATATCAGGTATTACTTCATAGTTCTTTATTTCCTGCATCACCTTCTCAACTGTAGATCCTGTGCTGGAAGAAGCATAGTGAGGGTAGAGGGGAACTACAATTAGTTTCTGAACTTTGTGCGCCAACTTATCCAGCGTTTTGCGAACTGAAGGTTGCTGGTATCGCATGGCTAACTCAACTATAAATTCATTGCCCAGTTTTGCTTGCAGTTTTGCTTTAAGTTTTTCACCGTATATCAACAGCGGAGAGCCCTCGTTGGTCCATATTTGCTTGTATTGTGCTGCCGACTTGGGCGCCCTGAAAGGAACTATAATTCCATTGACAAGCAGCTTGCGCGATAGCCAGGGCATATCAATAACACGGGGATCGTTTAAAAACTCACGCAGGTATTTGCGCACATCACCTGTGGCCGGACTATCAGGTGTACCAAGGTTTACAAGTAAGATGCCGGTCTTCATTTTTTATTTACATATTTAAAGCTCTCTTCCCGGTAGCATCTAAACTTGCTTCTTTAATAGCTTCCGAATAGGTAGGATGTGCATGGCAAATACGTGCAATATCTTCAGCTGATGCACGGTATTCCATAGCTACAACTGCTTCACCTATCATATCTGCAGCCCTCGGACCTATAATATGTATTCCTAATATTTCGTCTGTTTTAGCATCGGCAAGCACTTTTACAAATCCATCCAAGTCGCCACTGGCACGTGCTCTGCCACTTGCCTTAAAAGGGAAGTTACCCGCTTTATAAGTGATATTTTGTGCTTTAAGTTGTTCTTCTGTTTGGCCAACTGCTGCTACTTCGGGCCAAGTGTAAACAACTCCGGGTATAAGGTTATAGTTGATATGTGGTTTTTGTCCTGCCATGCTTTCTGCAACATAAACACCTTCTTCTTCTGCTTTGTGTGCAAGCATGGCTCCCCGCACCACATCGCCTATGGCATAAATGCCAGGTACGCCTGTTTCCTGGTGATCATTCACTTCTATAAATCCTTTGGCGTTAAGCTTTACTCCGGCTTTATCCAGCCCCAGGTTTTCGGTGTATGGTCTGCGTCCCACTGCAACCAAACAATAATCTCCCTTAAAGGAAACGCTCTTGCCCGATGAATCATCTGCGGTTACTGTTACTTCTTTTCCTTTTACACTCACTCCTGTAACCTTGTGACTCAGATAAAATTCAAAGCCTTCTTTCTTTAATACTTTTTGCAGTTCTTTTCCAAGAGCCCTGTCCATATTGGCAATAATGCTGTCGAAGAATTCTATCACCTGCACCTTGGCTCCTAGTCTTGCATAAACAGAACCAAGTTCGAGGCCTATCACACCGCCGCCGATTACGATCAGATTTTTGGGTATTTCTTTTAATTCAAGTGCTTCGGTAGAAGTAATGATACGTTGTTTGTCAATTTTTATGTTAGGCAGAACAGAAGGTTTAGAACCTGTGGCAATAATTGTTTTTTCTGCTTCTATCTGTTCCTTTTTACCGGCATTATCTATTTCAATGGTATTTTTGTTTATAAAACTTGCATGCCCTGTATATACCGTAATTTTATTTTTCTTCATGAGGAAGGCAATTCCATCGCAGGTCTGTTTTACCACTTCGGCTTTTCGTTTCACCATTTGCCCAATATTGGGCTTTAGGTCTTTTATATCAATACCGTGTGTTTTAAAATTATGATCGGCATTGTAATAATGCTCCGATGAATCGAGCATGGCCTTAGATGGTATACATCCAACATTTAAGCAGGTACCCCCTAACGATGGATAGCGTTCTATGATGGCAGTTTTCATACCAAGTTGCGCGCAACGAATGGCAGCTATATATCCACCGGGTCCAGACCCAATGACTACTACATTAAATTTTTCCATAGAATAAGTATATAATTAACAGCAGCGAAAATACAATTTATCCATCAAGTATATTTTACTTTAAATCCTTGGTTCTAGATGCGATGGGTTGTATTATATTTGCCGGTGAATTTAGGTCAATTCCCTTGTTAACATGGTAATGTTAGTAAGTGCCCCTCTTATAAAGGATTTGCGGGGAATGAAAAAGATAGCTTTGTCTGTAATAAATTATGCAATGGAATTAGTTACTATGGGTAAAAACGCACTTTCAACTGTGTTCGCTGCGTTTTATCATAAATATATATCTGCAAATAAATATAAAATACCATTTATTGCTTTGCTCAGTTTGCCTATGTTGCAAGCCAAAGCCCAAAATTATGAACCGGGTAAATTGCCGTCTTTTGCATTGGGCGCAGGCGTACTGTGGTTTAACGGTGACATAGGTAAGGGCGCAGGCGTGTCTCCTTACAGCACTATACGCCCAGGGGCAAGTTTTACCATTGAAGAAAGGCCATTCTCCTTTCTTGGTTTTTCTCTTTCCGGTCTTTACGGATCACTTGCTGCTAGTGAACGTTCACTTGACTCTGCGAACAATCTTAATTTTCAGTCTAAAATTATATCAGGAGATCTTTTAGTAAATTTTCACCTGGATGGCGCCATATTGAAGAATGATGCTCCTATAGCTCCTTTTGTATACGCAGGCGTTAGTTTTCTTTACTATAATCCATATAGTGATCTTAAAGATGCCCAAGGGCAGCCCTATTTTTACTGGACGGATGGTACCATACGCAACGAGCCCCAAAATAGCGGAGATATTCTTACAGCTAAAATAATTAACCGCGACTATACCTACGAAACACCTTTGGATAGTGGTAAATATTCTAAAACTACGCTTTGTATTCCCGTGGGTATTGGATTAAAATTTAGGATTACAAGCAGTTTTTGTATGAACATACAAACAACGTATTATTTTACATTTTCGCCAAACATTGATAATTACAAATTGAGCGGTAAGAATAATAAGTTTATGTATTCCTTTTTTAGCCTGGAGTATAGAATAGGAGGGGACAGAGATAAGAGGGAAAAGCGATATGAAGGAGTCGATTTTAGTGCCTTCGTAATTAAAGATACTGCAAGGCCGGTTCCAGTTGTGGAAGTTAAGGAAAAACCAATGTCTGACAGCGCCATTGCTGCCCAGCATGGAAGGGATACCATGGCAATGGATAGAAGCCAGGTGTTTAACGAGAATCCGAAAATAGACGCACTTACTAATGTGGACAAATCCGTAAAAGGTGGTCCGCATAAGTTGCCGCCAAGGTTTCAGCCTGCCGATAAAAATGGTGACGGTGTAATATCTTCACAGGAGATCAGTTCGGCTATTGATGATTTTTTTGACGGTACATCCACGATGACCATAGCAGATATTAACGCAATGATAGATTACTTCTTTGACCAATAAACTATAAACAAAAACCATGATAAAGTACATCATCCTTCTATTTAATCTAATGGGATTATTCCTTTACCAGCTGTTCTTCCAGGCAAACGTAACCGCCACACAAAATGTGCCGGCCAGTGCGAATGCAGGTTCGTCCTTTGTGGTGGAAGTAACCATAAACAAAGCTGATGCAAGCGGTTTTGCCAAGTACCAGGAAGATCTGCCGGCGGGCTTTACAGCAACAGCCGTAGAAAAGCAAGGAGCAACTGTGCTTTCGTCGGATAATGCCATAAAATTTATCTGGGCCTCTCTTCCTTCCGAGGGTAGTTTTAAAATAGCTTTTCGTATCAATGTAGATCCTTCTATGGCAAGCGGAACGCAATCGGTTTCGGGTAAGTTTTTATATGTAGTGAACAATGAAAGGCAGGAAGCTGATGTTGCACCTTCGTCCATCACCATCAGTGGTACAGCTCCTGTGGCAGCTGCCACGCCGGCGCCTGATACCACAAAACAAAGCCCTGTGGCAGTTGCGCCAACTCCTGCTGTAACCCCACAGCCCGTTACTCCACCGGCCAGCGATGTTACTAGCCAACCTGTGACGAGTGCGCCGGCTGTTGCCGCTGCTCCTGTAACTGTTACAGTGCCAAGTGCCCCTCCTGCAACTATACCTGCCCCGGCTGCTGCTCCTGCATCTGTTAATATCACCCGTTCTTTTTCTGCCAGCACTGTTAATCAGGCAGCCGATCTGATGGTGAGCCTTACCATACATAAAGGGAACCTGAGCGGTTTTGCCAAGATGGAGGAAAGCATACCTGATAATCTTGTAATTGCAGATGGCGACAATCAAGGTGCTTCTTTTACTTTTGTAGATAATAAGGTGAAGTTTGTGTGGCTTAACCTACCCAGTGATTCTGTATTTACGGTATCATATAAGATCAGTGTAGGTTCTACCGTTTCGGGGAATCAATCTATTGGCGGTGAGTTTTCATACCTGGCCGATAATAATGCAATAAAGGTTTCTGTACCTGCAACAAGTTTTATGGTACAAAATACATCTCAACCGGTTGCAGTGACACAACCTGCTGTTACTCCACAACCGGTTACACCTGCCCCTGTTGAACCAGCTCCCGCGCCTGTTGTTAGCCAGCCGGTAGCTGTAGCGCCTCAGCCAGTTATGCCTACGCCTGTGGCTACCCCGGAACCCGTTGCCCCTGCTCCTGCTGTTGCATCGCAACCCGTGGCAGCTAATCCTCCAGCGCCTGTGGCAAGTACAGATATGGCAAATACTATAACACCGCATGTTGGTGGTGCATCAAAGGGAGTAAAGTACAGGGTGCAAATAATGGCTCTGCACAACCCGGTTAAATCCACATACCTTGCCAAAAAATTCAATATCAGTGAAACTATTAACGAAGAAATGCTGGAAGGTTACACCAAATATACGGTGGGCCGTTTCAATGAATACAAATCAGTTCACGATCACAGAGAGGAAATAAGAAGTAAAGGAGTGGATGGCCCATTTGTTGTTGCATATAACGGCGGAAAGCGCATTACAGTGCAGGAAGCCCTTATGATCACCCACCAACAATGGTACAAGTAACCTAATTACCAGTTCTTCCGTATAATGCAAGGATTAGCTGTTATGATGTAAAATTCTATGCCCCGAGTATACAGATTAATTCTTACAATACTTATCTGCCTCTGTTATAATGCAGGCTATGCTTCGTCACATCTGTATATTGCTTCCTCATACGTTGAATCTTTAAAAAAGGATTCACTCAAGGTAAAAAAGGACAGTACATTAACTCCTAAAGCCGATACTCCGGAGCATCCCCAGTTTGTATTAAAGCCAATCATAGGATTGGGAACAGGTTTGTTTTCTTATTTCGGCGTTGTAAAGTCAATGAAAAGCGATCTTCAAAACCCTATGAACAGCAGGATAGGGTATGATCTGATGTATGCTCAAAAGCTTACTCCCAATATAGAGTTTAATCTCTATGCTCTCTTTGGTAGTTTAAGCGTAAACGAAAGGTCAACAACTCTTAACTGGAACTTTCAGTCGCAGCTGGGTGGTGGCGGCATTCACCTTATGTATAAGTTTCTGCCCACACAGGACGTTACACCTTATGTAATTACAGGAATAGAATCCTTTGAATATCTTACAAAAGCTGATATCTATGATCAGAATGGTAACAAATATTATTACTGGTCTGATGGTAGTATACGGAATATAGCACAAAATGCACCCAATGCAGCAAGCGCTACTATCATGTATCGTGACTATTCGTTTGAGAGCGATATGAGGGAAATGAATATCGGCGGTTCAGGTAAATATTCCTTACAAACATTTGCCATACCACTCGGGGTCGGCTTTATGTTCCACATTGGTAAAAGAGCTGATTTTCTTATCGGGTCAACCCTTCACTATTCATTTACAAGCCATATTGACGGTTATGGTGATTCTATCAAAACCAAAAGGACCGATATGTTCCTGATGTCTTCTATTGGTCTGCGGTTTGATCTTACAGGTAAGCACGATCATTATGATGATGATGGAATGTATCTGCCCGAGTCGCTTGAGGATGTGGACTTCCTGGCATTAATGAATGATGATTATGACAAGGATGGTGTAAGAGATTGGGATGATTCCTGCGCAGGAACACCCAAAGGCGTGGCGGTAGATGAACACGGCTGTCCTCTGGATAAGGATAAAGATGGAATACCTGATTATAGGGACAAAGAGGCCAATACCCCTCCCGGTGTTATGGTGGATGAAAATGGGGTAGCTCTTACAGATTCTGCCATGTTGCTACAGTATGAAATATTTATGGATAGTACAGGTGCTTTTGCACAAATAGAGGTGCAAAATACAATTGGCAAGGCTCATAAAAATGGTGTAAAAAATATAAGTTACACAGTACAATTGGGAAGATTCAGCAAGGGTATACCTCCAGATGTGATGGATAAGTTATTGAGCATACCAGAAGTAAATTCTACTACTATTGATTCATCTACTGTTTATACAGTAGGCAGATATACGGACTTTTCTGTTGCTCAAAAGAGGCAGCAACAGTTAATACAGGATGGTCTTTCAGATGCCCAGGTTGTATACAGGAAGGATAAGGATTTTGTTGTGGCAAATGGCCCTGTGGGTACTACTGTACCTGCTAATGGAGTTAATAGTAATAATCCTGCCAACAATGTTACTGGTAACAACGTAGTAACAAACAACAATGCGCCGGATAATATTCCTGCAAACAATACTTCCCCAACTGCCAATAACCCATCTAATAATAATGCTGTAACCCCAAATAGCGTTGAGAATACTTCATTAGCCGACATTATCGTATACAGGATACAAATGGGCGCATATAGCCATAAACTGTCGAGGGATATTTTTGCCAACATGGATAACCTTGTTGAAGTTAAAACCGAAAATGGCTTCTATACATATTCTGCCGGATCGTTCACCAATTATATGGATGCTGTAAACTACAAAACACAATTAATGACTCAAGGCTTCCCGGATGCATTCATTAAGGCATATAAAAATGGTAAACGTATAGCACTAAATACAGCTGGCGCTACATATACCCAACCTGTTAAGGAAGATTTGAGTGAAACTGTTACCCATGAAACAAGTGCACTGGATAAAACCCAGATAAGCTTCAAGATACAGCTTGGCGTGTTCAGAGGTACAGTACCACAAGATATTGTGTTGAAATATGCAGAATTGTCAAATATTACAACTGAACGTGATTCCGTGGGATTGACACATTATATGTTCGGATTCTATACCGATTATAAGACTGCATTGAAGATGAGGGACAAGCTTGCAGCCGATCCATTATTGAAGGGTGCCTTTGTGGTAGCTTACTTTAAAGATCAGCCCATGCCTCTCAACCAGGCCTTAAGCATATTGAAGCAATAATTAAGTAGAAGGGAGAACCTCACTATTCAAGGAATGATAAAGAGAGCAGGCAATTAGGATTCTTGCACTAAATTTAATTGGCTCTGCATATACTAACAGCTTTATTAAGGCTTAGATAGGATAAATAAAAAAGGAGGGCTAAACCCTCCTTTTTTACTAAACCAACAAATGTTATGCATCTATCTTAGCGTAGCGTGCGTTCTTTTCAATGAATTCTCGGCGTGGCAATACGTCATCTCCCATAAGCATTGAGAATATCCTGTCTGCTTCCGCAGCGCTTTCTATAGTTACCTGGCGCAGTTTACGAGATTGTGGGTTAATGGTGGTTTCCCATAATTGCTCTGCGTTCATTTCACCCAAACCTTTGTATCGCTGAACACCTACATTGTCCTTGCCATTTTTGCCAATCTCTTTAATGGCATTGTCTCTTTCATCTTCGGTCCAGGCGTAACGCTGTTCTTTGCCTTTCTTAACAAGATATAGTGGAGGGGTAGCAATATAAATATGTCCGTGCTCTACCAGTTCTTTCATATGGCGGAAAAAGAAGGTAAGGATAAGGGTAGTAATGTGGCTACCGTCAACGTCGGCATCGCACATAATAATAACCTTATGATAGCGCAACTTTTCTATGTTAAGCGCTCTTTCGTCTTCTGGGGTGCCTTTAAATACACCTAATGCGGTATAGATATTTTTTATTTCCTCGTTTTCGTAAACCTTATGCTCCATAGCCTTTTCCACGTTCAATATCTTACCTCTTAATGGAAGTACAGCCTGGAAAGCACGGTTACGGCCTTGTTTGGCTGTTCCACCTGCAGAGTCTCCCTCAACCAGGAATATTTCGCATTGTCCGGGATCCTTTTCAGAGCAGTCGGCCAGTTTACCGGGTAAACCACCGCCTGTAAGCGCTCCTTTACGTTGTACCAGTTCTCTTGCCTTACGAGCTGCATAACGAGCCTGTGCGGCCAGAATAACCTTATCTACAATGACCCTTGCTTCTTTAGGATGTTCTTCCAGGTAGTTGGTTAGCATTTCACCTACAGCAGTATCTACTGCGCCTATAACTTCTTTATTGCCGAGCTTGGTTTTGGTCTGTCCTTCAAATTGAGGCTCTTGTACCTTTACCGAAATAACGGCAGTAAGACCTTCCCTAAAGTCATCACCATCTACTTCAAATTTAAGCTTGGATAATGCTCCTGACTTTTCAGCATATGTCTTAAGGGTGCGTGTAAGCGCCCTTCTGAACCCTGCAAGGTGTGTTCCACCCTCATGGGTATTGATGTTATTTACATAGGAGTGTACATTTTCTGTGAAAGATGAATTATAAAGCATGGCCACTTCCACAGGTATACCGTTCTTATCCGATTCCATATAAATAGGATCAGGAATAAGTCTTTCACGGTTAGCATCCAGGTAAGTAACAAACTCCTTTAAACCTTCTTCCGAAAAGAATGACTCATTAAGGAATTCTCCTTTTTCATTCTTTTCTCTTTCATCGGTAATGTTTAGACGAACACCTTTATTTAAATAAGCCAACTCACGAAGGCGTGCGGTGAGAATATCATAATGATAAACAGATTCTGTAAAAATGGTGTTATCGGGCAAAAACGTTTGCGATGTACCTGTTTTATCTGATTCGCCAATTACTTTAACATCATACATGGGTATGCCTTTGCTGTACTCCTGGCAAAATATTTTGCCATCCCGTTGAACAACGGTCTTTAAGTGTATGGAGAGGGCATTTACGCATGATACGCCTACTCCGTGCAAGCCACCCGATACTTTATAAGTGTCTTTATCGAATTTTCCACCAGCATGCAATACAGTCATAACAATTTCAAGCGCCGATTTCTTTTCTTTGGCCATTATGCCTGTTGGTATACCGCGTCCATCGTCCACAACAGTAATGGAGTTGTCGGTATGTATGGTTACACTGATGTTTTTGCAATATCCTGCAAGGGCTTCGTCAATGGAGTTATCTACCACTTCATATACCAAATGGTGGAGCCCTCTTAAACCCGTATCTCCAATATACATGGCAGGGCGTAAACGAACTGCCTCTAATCCTTCCAGTACTCTGATACTATCAGCGGAGTACTCGTCCTTGCCTGTTTTTTTGTTTTTTTCTTCCAATTCGGTGTCTGCTATTTGTTGTGTTTTATCGCTCATAAATCGGTTGTTTTCTGTTTCTTACAAAGATAAGCAAACACACTATGAATCGGTAACAAAATCGGGCAAGAAAAAGGGGGTAATTATTAACAAAAAACGACCCTTTTTGTTGATATGTTTCTAGGCTTTTAATTGCTATTGCCAAATGAAGCATTATGGCCCTAAAAGAGGCTCACCAACCTTAAAAGAGAAAGGCCCCGATAACGGAGCCTTTCATATATCAAAAACGGTCTTAATTACTCTTTTACAGCGGCAACTTCTTCTGCTTTTACAGCAGCTGCTTTTGCCTGGGCATTAGCTACTCCATTCTTAGAAGCATCTTCGTACCCACCTTGTTGTTTTTCTTCTATACGCGCTTTTTTGCCCTTAGCGCCACGTATGTAATATATTTTAGCTCTGCGTACTACGCCTTCTTTATTTACGTCTATCTTGTCTATAAATGGGGAAAACAGAGGGAATACCCTTTCTACTCCGATACCATTAGAAAGCTTTCTAACAGTGAAAGTTGCAGAAGCTCCTGCGCCACGACGCTGTATAACAGTACCTTGATACTGCTGCACACGTTCTTTATCACCTTCTTTGATCTTGTAGTGTACTGTGATGGTATCTCCTGCTTTGAAAGTAGGAATTTCCTTCTTTACAACTAACTTTTCTTCTACGTATTTTATCAGGTTCATGGCTGTCTTGGTTTTTTCAAAAGGGGTGCAATATTAAGCATTTTATTTTAATTGACAAAGAAGAATGAGTTAATTTTGCCTTTAAATACGTTGGGAATGAAGTTTAAGGCGGGAGATAAGGTAAAATTCTTGCATGAAAAGGGGCATGGCAGGGTTGTTGCGGTAATTTCTGCTTATAAAATAAGGGTAGAGTTGAGTGAGGGGCTTGAAATTGAGGTTTCTGCCTCAGAATTGGTTTCGGTTGGAGGGATGCCCGATAATATTATAATGGAATCCAAAGAATCTCCTATAAAAGGACCTAAAAAGCCCGCTTCCAAACCTCACGCCAAAGATGAAATGGAGGTCGACCTGCATATAGAAAGGCTAACCGAGAGTTATTATTCCATGAGTAATGTTCAAACCCTTAACCTGCAAATAGATCACTTTCACGACGCTATGCAAAGGGCTATAAATGGGCATATTCGTAAGATCGTTTTCATACATGGTGTAGGCAATGGTGTTTTGCGGCAGGCGATAAGAGACCAACTTAAAAGATATGATGGAGTGCAGTTCTCTGATGGCTCCTTTCAAAAATACGGAGCAGGGGCCACAGAGGTCAGGATAGTTTCAAAAACAAAGGCCAGGTAATTGTATTTTATGAATTGCCACGAGCTTTAGCTCGTGGAGAGCATGGCATCTCTGTATGGGCTTTAGCCCAATCAGTATTTTAATTTAGGCTAAAGCCACTTTCTTTGGGCGATAGGAACCACGACATAAATGTCGTGGCAATTAAAATGGCAATTGATCTTAGTAGGCCCTTATATTTTTGCCTTCCATAGCGTATATAAAGGCACGATTAGATACTCTGTTACCACCGGGGGTAGGGTAATTGCCCGTAAAGTACCAGTCGCCCTTATGGTCGGGGCAGGCTTCGTGCAGTCCTTCTATGGTCTGGTATATGATCTGGGTGTCCGCTTTAATATCTTTAGGACGGAGCAATGAGGTTATTTTGGCCGATATCTCGTCAGGTGTAAAGTGGCTGTATATTTCGGTTACCAGGTTGCGTATCTTTTCTTTAGGTAATTCATTCATGGCTTTGGCCTTTTCGTAAAGCTCATCAAGTAAGTTATCCTTGAAGGATTCTTTAAGCAATGCTACTGCAGCCTGGAAGGCCACCAGATCTGAAAGCTTAGCCATGTCTATACCATAGCAATCGGGATAGCGTATTTGCGGAGCAGAAGAAACTACAATTATCTTTTTAGGTCCCAGCCTGTCAAGTATTCTGAAAATACTTTGCTTTAACGTAGTACCACGCACAATGGAATCATCCAATACTACAAGGGTATCAATGCCCGGGCGAACAACACCGTAAGTAGTATCATATACGTGGGCAGTTTTGTCATCACGGTTAAGATCGTTGGTAATAAAAGTACGAAGCTTAGTATCTTTCAGCGCTATCTTTTCCATTCTCGGATGAGTAGCCAAAAGCTTTTTCAACTTGTTTTTGTCTCCCTTGCCTGCCATTACATTTTCCAGCTCTTTTTCTTTTAGCAGGTCTAACTGGTGCCCGATTTCCTGCATCATGCCTATATAAGCTATTTCGGCAGTGTTGGGTATGAAAGAAAATACAGTGTTTTCTATGTCGTTATTGATCGCCTTTAACACGGGGGCAGCAAGCAATTTGCCAAGGTTTTTTCTTTCGCGATATATGTCTCTGTCGTTACCTCTTGAAAAATATATCCTTTCAAAAGAACATGATTTTTTTTCTCCGGGAGGCAATACCTGTTCTTCTGAAACAGAACCATTACGCTTTATAACAAGTGCATGACCCGGCTTCAATTCTTTTACCTTATCCCAGGCTACATTAAATGCAGTCTGTATGGCTGGGCGCTCAGATGCTGCTACCACAATTTCATCGTCTTTATAATAAAAAGCAGGACGTATACCATTAGGGTCTCTCATAACAAAAGCTTCTCCATGGCCTAACAATCCAGAAATGGTATAACCGCCATCCCAACGTTTGCTTGCCTTATGAAGTACATCAGGAAGATTTAAATTTTCAGCTATCAGGTTAGATATTTCAGGGTTGGTATGTCCTTTATCCTTATAAATCTTAAACAGGCGCTCATTTTCTATATCCAGGAAGTGGGCTATCTTTTCAAGTATGGTTACTGTGTCAGTCTTTTCTCTTGGATGTTGCCCCAATTCTACCAGTTTAGAAAATAGCTCATCCACATTGGTAAGGTTAAAGTTACCGGCAATGGCAAGCGTTTTTGTGAGCCAGTTATTCTGGCGCTTGAACGGATGACAATTTTCTATTTTGTTCTTGCCATAGGTTCCATATCTTAAATGGCCCATTAGCAGTTCACCGAGGAAAGGAATATGGCGTTTCAGCCATTCTATATCCTCCATCTTTTCCGGCCTTTTCTTACGGGTCTCTTCTATATGGGTATGTATCTTACTGAAAATCTCTTCGATAGCGTTGGTAGCAGTAGATCTGTGGCGTTGCATAACGGTATGCCCTGGAGGAATATTCATTTTAACGCTGGCTATACCTGCCCCATCCTGCCCGCGGTTATGCTGCTTTTCCATAAGCAGGTACAGCTTATTAAGGCCGTAAAACGGGGTTCCGTACTTCTTTTGGTAGTAACTGAAAGGCTTTAAAAGGCGGATCACTACTATACCGCAATGTTCATGGACTTCGTCGCTCATATCCCTTTAAAATTACGATGCAAAGGTATGAAATAAGAGCGGATATATTTATTGAACCAGGTTAATAAATGCAGGTATTTATAACCTTTTTAGTTCCTTAGTTCCCCGTGATCTTAAATTCCGTTCTGCGGTTAAGCTGGCGACCTTCATCCGTTTCGTTAGTTGCTATAGGGGCATCCATTCCATAACCCCTAAAGGTTAAACGATCTGTAGCTATACCATGGGCTATCAGGTAATCAACAACCGTTTTTGCGCGTGACTGGGAAAGCGTTTGATTATAGGTTTGAGAGCCCTTGTTATCAGTATAACCCGATATTTCTATCTTCAAATTTGGATACTGGTTAAGGAGGGCCGTTAAACGGTCTATTTCAGTTGTGGATTCCGGACGCAGTGTAGCCTTATCAAAGTCAAAGAATATGTTCCTAAGTACTATCCTGCTTCCTATACTGATAGATTGCAATGGGATGTTCTTTTCTATCACCCTAAAGGCTGCTGTATCGGGTATGTTAAAGTTGGCAGAATAGAAAAGGTAATTGGGCGCCTTTACCGCTATACCATAGTTTACACCCGATGGCAATGATACCAGGTATTTACCCGTGGTGCTGTTAGAAGTAAAACTGGCTATCAACTGGTTCTTTGAGTTGTCTACCAATTCTATAGTTGCTTCAAGCGGAGCATGGGTGTTCGAGTCATAAATGATACCTTTTAACAACGTGGTCTTGGTGGTATGCACTACTACACTTTGTGCCATAATATCGGCTACGCTACCCGTGCTGCCTGCAAGCAGGTTGTCCTCACTGCTAAGCGCTACAGGCTTTTCGGGACCAAGGAAGGTAACCATGTAAATATCCTTTTCTCCATATCCACCAGTTTGAATGGATGCATAATAGCCATGCCTGCCACTCGCACTCATTACAAAAAACACATCATCGTCGGGAGTGTTTACGGGGGAACCCAGATTCTCCGGTTCTGACCATTGTCCGTTAGTGTAAACAGATTTGAATATATCATACCCGCCCATGGTTTTATGTCCCTGGGAACTGAAGTACAATGTTTTTCCATCCGCCAGTATATCCGCGCCTTCTTCTCCTAAAGAGGTGTTGATAGTTGCTCCAAGGTTTTCCGGTTCTCCAAATTTGCCTTTATCGTTTTGAACTATTTTGTAAATATCCCTGTCACCAAACCCTCCCGGGCGGTCACTCACAAAATAGAATGTCTTTCCATCAGGTCCCTGGCTAATGGTTGATTCATGGTAGGATGAATTGACCTTGCCACCCATATGTTCCGGTTTCGTCCACTTTGTACCGTTCAAGGTAGTCTGGTAAAGATCTCCTCCGTCTTTATAACGGTAAATGAACAATGTTTGTCCATCCTGCGAAAGACCTGCAGTAGCATCATGATCTTCTGTATTGATCGGTGGCCCCATATTAACAGCAGGTGTCCATGAGCCGTTCTTGAAATAGGATATGTAAAGATCTTCGTAATACTGACCACTGTTCGGGTCAATTTGCCCACCGGTAGTATTAGGCCTTCTGGACGTGAATATAAGTTCAGATTCATCCGCTGAGATCAGGGGGCCATATTCCGGGAACTGCGAATTTATGTTGCTACCCATGTTATCAATAAACACTCTGTCTGGTTTTTTTATCAGGTCAGCGCCCGTAGAACATTCATCAATTTTCTTTTTCACATCTACTATAGCAACAGCATCTTTTTTAGGATCCAAAGATTGCAAATAGGTGTAATATTCCTGTCTTGCCTTGTCCCACTGCATGTCTAAATGGTAAACACGTGCCAGGCAATAATGAATGTCAGGCGCGATATTGGGATTAAGCTGAAACGCTTTCTCGAAATATTTTAATGCTGCACCTTTAAAAGCCGAATTAAGATAACATTGTCCTATTTTATAATTGAGCAGATCGTTGTTTGGATTGAAAGCCTGAGCACTCAAGTAATACGATAAGGCGAAGTGATACATTGGCGCGCCCTGCCGGTAAAACGAATCACCAATAAGCATGGAGTCCATGGCCTTTTTATAGCCCTTGGTATCTTCCTTGAAATTCTTTTTTTCAAACGCTACGTTTTGGCCCCAGGTTAACCCGCTTACCAGTAGAAAGAATAATATTAAATGTTTTTTCATGACTTTGGTTGTATAGGGTTATTGGCAGTCTGCAGCATAATCGTTGGCGGCCGCTACTCCCAGTGAAGCTGCTTTTTTCCAATCGTAACAGGCTTCTGATTGTTTGCGCAGCATTTCTTCTGCTATGCCACGGTTCATATAAGCAAAGCCATAATTCGGATCAATTTGTATGGCCTTGTCGCAATCATCTTTTGCTTTTTGATATTGCTTTAGTTTGAATTCTGCTGATGCCCTGTTGTTGTATGCATAGCTATAGGAAGAGTTCATTTGTATAACTTTGGTAAAATCATCGATAGCTCCCTGGTAATCTTGTTTTTCAAACTTGGCAAGACCCCTGTTGTTTAATGCTATATAGTAATCAGGTTTAAGTGTCAGGGCTGTGCTAAATGATTCTATGGCAGAGGTTGGATCTCCAGCTTTGCGTTGTGCGCTTCCAAGGTTGTTGTATGTAATAGCGGTTTTGTTAATACCTACTGATTTCTGGTAATCTTCAATAGCTCCCTTATAATCTTTCAACTCCACTTTGCAGCTTCCTCTGTCATTATATGCTTCTGCATAATTAGGCTTCCCGTCTATGGCCTGGGTAAAGTTGCCAAGTGCAGCCTTGAAATCCTTTGCCTGGAATTTTAGTTCGCCAAGATAATAGGCAGCATCCGCATTTTTTGAATTGAGTACAAGGGCCTGTGAATAAGCTTTCATGGCCTGATCATTGTTGCCGGTAACTTTCTGCACCTCGCCTATACCATAATAGGCTTTGTCATCATCGCTATTTATAACGACGGCCTTGTTATATGAATCAAGAGCGCCCTTATAGTCCTTTAGTTTGTACCTGGTATTACCGAGGTTAAAATAAGCCGCCTCAAAATCGGGCTTAAATGTAGTAGCTTGGGTAAAATCAGCGAGTGCGCTGGTAAAGTCTCCTCTGCCATATTCCAGTACTCCTTTGTTATAGCAAATTTCGGCGTTTTGTTCAGGTGTGTTTTTAACGGTCATTACCGTATCGCCAGAATTATGCTGCTCCGTCGGAGGAGTTGTTACTTGTCCCATTGCGGCGGTAAAGGCTGATATCGCTGTAAGGGTGACTATTGTTTTTATTTTCATGATTGCCGTTTTAAAAGCGTTTTATCTGTTTTACCAATTAAAGAGGTCACGTTTTTTCATCATCGCGTTTACCTTTTCTTTCACCTTCTTGATCGTAGTTGCATCATCTGGATGCATTAATACTTCATCAATATATTCTACAACAGTAGGTATTTCTTTTTCGTTGATGCCGCGCGTGGTTATAGCAGGGGTGCCAATGCGTATACCTGATGTTATCATAGGCGACTTATCATCAAAAGGTACCATATTCTTGTTTACTGTAATATCAGCTGCCACCAATGCATTCTCTGCCACCTTACCAGTAACGTTCTTAGACCTCAGGTCAATAAGCATGCAATGGTTCTCTGTTCCACCCGATACAATATTGTATCCTTTATCCATAAAGCACTTGGCCATTACCTGTGCATTAAGTATAACCTGTTTGCTGTAGGTAAGGAATTTATCAGATAATGCTTCACCGTATGCAACAGCCTTGCCAGCAATTACATGCTCAAGCGGACCACCCTGTGTACCAGGGAATACAGCAGAATCCAATATAGAAGACATCATTCTTATTTCGCCTTTAGGTGTAGTTAACCCCATTGGGTTAGGGAAATCTTTTCCCATCATGATCATACCACCCCTTGGTCCCCTAAGGGTTTTGTGAGTAGTTGTGGTAACTATATGGCAATATTGCAAAGGATCATTCAATAGTTTTTTAGCTATTAATCCTGCAGGATGCGCTATATCTGCCATCAGCAATGCACCAATAGAATCGGCTACTTCGCGCAGTTTTTTATAATCCCAGTCCCTTGAATACGCAGAAGCCCCGCAAATGATAAGCTTTGGTTTTTCCTTATTAGCTACTTCAACAAGTGCATTGTAATCTACCCTGCCAGTTTCTTTATCTACACCATAAAAGAAGGGCACATATAGTTTACCTGAAAAGTTAACAGGTGAACCATGCGTAAGGTGGCCTCCGTGAGAAAGGTTAAAGCCTAATATTTTATCGCCAGGCTTTATTACACCCAGCATAACTGCTGCGTTGGCTTGCGCGCCCGAGTGGGGTTGCACGTTAACCCATGCCGCACCAAATAATTCCTTGGCACGATCTATTGCCAGTTGTTCTACTTTATCTACCACCTCGCAGCCTCCATAATAGCGCTTGGAAGGAAGTCCCTCTGCATACTTATTGGTAAGCACAGAACCCATTGCTTTTAATACGTCCTCGCTTACAAAATTCTCTGATGCGATCAGCTCTAGTCCTCTTAACTGGCGCTCGCGTTCTTCTTCAATATAGGTAAAGATTATGTCTTTGCTCATATAGCTTGTATCATATTATAGAACAAAAATAGAAAAATACGCCAAATGAGGAAAAATGACCTGCTTTTAGGCCTTAACTTACTTAATAGTCTTGGAGGCGGGGGAGTTAGGTAATACTAATAGGGTTTCTCCATCTATATATTTTGTGGTTCCATCAGGGAGCAGGGTTCGTACTTTTTGAATAACAATACTACCAACATTATTATGAAATTCACTTAATGCTACCATCATCTCTGGAGTGAAATTCGAATTATGGCTTGCAAACGTTTTAGAAAGACCATTACAGCTAATTATTGATTCAAAGGACACGATTCTATTTTCGGGGCAAGAGGATGAAAGGTTAAAAACAATATTTCTAAAACTTTTTATGGTATCTACATCACGGCCAGAGTTTTTAATTCCTTGTATAAGAGTGTAGCACTTGGTTGTTTTTAGTGTGCCTTTGTTACTACTATTATCTTGTGCATAACAGCTATAAGAAGCGCCAATGAAATATAAAAGATAAAGTAAGTATTTCATACTTTAGGATAAATATAAGAATAATTATTTGCTGCTTAATAGATCCTGCCCTGCCTCCACATATCTACCGTATTGTACCACATATTGCGGAACATAGGGGAACGGTAAAGGGCAAAATCGTTGTTGGAAAAAGGATTATCAGTCTTTTGAAAGGTAAAGCTGAGAGACATAAAGTTCCTGTCTTCACCGTATGTCCATGTTTCGCTGGTAGAAGTGCGATACACCGTCATGGGTGGCCCATATATTACATATATCATGCCACGATCAGTTTTCCATCCCTCAACATACGAGGTGAAGAACTTATTGGCATCCTGCACACGGTTATAAAAGATGCGTATAAGAGACTTTGCTCTATCAGGGCTACTTGCCAAGTTAAGCCAGAATTCATCAATTGCCTGTTTGGTGTCTTTTGCTGTATTAAGCCTGTCATATTCTTCATTGGATGTAATATAGCGCAGGGGCGGCACCAATTGCCCTGCCTGGCATAGGGTAGGGTAGCATGTTCCATAGCGGTAAATCGTGAGGCCGTAATGGCTGGTTGTATCCGCTTCAAAATGATAAAATCCTTTGTCACCTATCTTTACATGAAACAAATTATCTGCTCCCGGTGCAAGGGTAAAAGAACTGTCGGGTGTAAACCTAAATGCCTTAACTTCTGTAACTGCAAAAGGAGGCACAGCCAAAGGGAAATCACGTTTATAATAACTTACGTAAAGCTTTTGTATGGGCCTGTTATATTTTATGGCAAGGTTAGATATAGTGTCCACATAATTAGATAATAGCACTTGTCCGTTGTCCACATTGTTTACCAGGAAATTCTGAGCCCCCAGGCCATTTGTACTTTCAGCATTAAAAAAGGAGATGTCCTGTTTTTTGCTTATCAAGTCGGTAGTAGTTACCGTGATGAGATAACTCTGATTTATTTTGATCTTTAAGGGTATACTTCCTGTTGCAAAATCTTTTTTGCTGTTTGTTAAGCTGGAGAACTTAAGTATTACAGAACTGCTGTCAATAATGTCTGAAGATTCATAATCGGAGGTTACCTTGCAGAATATTTTTACAGAAGAGTAAAAGCTGTCTTGCTGCATCTTTCTGATATATAAAAGCTCATCTTCATTCAACCTGTAATAGAGCAGGGCCGAGGAATCCTGCGAATGGTATAAATGAAATTCCGGGTTGAGGAAGTGATAGTCTCCGCGATAAAGATCTGCTATGTTCTGCTGGCTTATTTTATTGGATGTAAAACATCCGCAGAAAAATGCGACGAACAAAATGATTAAAGGAAAGATGATAATACGATGCCTTTTCATGCCTTAATTAAACAATGCAAATATAAAGGAATGTAACGGGCAAAAGCAGGTTTTATTCTTCCCCTGCACGGCTTATTAAATTTGGAGGTAAGGACTTGGTGGCCTTGGCTCCCAGCTTTTTTATGTTCTCTATGCGCCTAACTATATTGCCGGGTCCGTCAGATACTTTCTTCATTGCTTCGTTGTAGCTTTCCTTGGCTGCATCCATCTTCTTACCCATATTGATAAGATCCTCAATCAGGTTGCAGAACTTATCATATAGTTTGCCACTCTCTTCTGCAATTTCAAAAACATTGCGTGCCTGTTTTTCCTGCTTCCAGGTAGCAGCTATCGTGCGCAAAGTAGCAAGCAGGGTAGATGGGCTTACGATAACAATCTTCCTGTCCCAGGCATAGTTAAACAATTCATTATCTGCCTGAACAGCAATACTAAAGGAAGATTCTATGGGCATAAAGAGTAATACAAAATCGGGTGCATCAATAGTGGGAAGAGACTGGTAATTCTTTTTGCCCAGATCGTCAATATGCTTTTTTACAGAAACAATATGGTTCAGAAGGTTAAGCTCTTTTTCTTCCTCTGTTGCTGCATTGATGAATCTTTCGTATGCCACAAGGGATACCTTGGAATCTACAATTATGTGTTTCTCACCTGGTAAGAATACAACCACATCTGGTTGGTGCCGATTACCTTCTGTATCTTGCAAACTGTATTGTACTTTGTATTCCCTGTCTTTTTCAAGTCCGGATCTTTCTAATACTTTTTCTAATATTATTTCACCCCAGTTGCCTTGCTTTTTGCTATCGCCTTTAAGGGCCATGGCTAAGTTATTGGCATCCTTACTTATGGTTTGGTTAAGCTCTACCAGTTTTTTTATTTCACCTTTTAATGTATTTCTTTCCGCCGATTCCATAGAATAACTCTTCTCTACTTTTTCCTGGAAGTCCTTTATCTTATCCCTAAGCGGATTCATTATCTCATTAATGTTCTGCTTGTTCTGCTCTGTGAACCTTTTGCTTTTTTCTTCCAGTATTTCGTTGGCCAGATTTTTAAACTGTTCGTGCGAACGGGAGTGAAGCGTTTCGATTTCTTCTTTAAAAGCCTTCATCTTTTCATTCATGCCTTCTTCTTCTTTTTGAAGAGAGGCAAGACGTGAGCTGAGGTCCAGAATACTTTTGGTGGCTTCGTTAAATTCTTCTTCTTTCTTTTTTAAACGGTCTGATGATTCTATATAAAGTTCTCTAAGTATGTATCTTTTCTCCACATCTTCTTTTAGAATGCTGTTCTTTAAAACGCTTGATTTAAGCAATAGGTATCCAATTACTATTCCAATGACCAATCCTATAATAAGACCCAGCTCCATCATAAATACCGCTTTTCACTTGAAAGGATAAAGCTAAGAATTATTTAAGTAGAGCAGGAATCCTTATTTAAACAAAGAGTTGACAGAGTTATGTGAGTTTCACAGAGATATTAGGGCTCTGTGCAACTCTGTCTTCTCAGTGCCCTCTGTGTTGGAAATATTAATTGAATCTCAGTCTCAGTCTTAATCTCAACCTTAAATCGCAGCTATATCCGACAACTGCATCCAGCCTTGGTTACCATTGGCTAATTTAACTTCTACCCAGTTACCGTTGGTTTTAATAATATGCACTTTAGCTCCTTCGTGGATAACAAAAAGCTGTGTGGCATTTTCTGCCGGAGCTCCTTTAGCTGTTACAGTAGGCGACATGATTATCGCGGTATCGTGTGCAGTGGTTATTCTGTATTGTTGCTGTGCGAGCACAAAAGAAGACAGGCTAAGGATAAACATCAGAATTCCTCCCCAAAAGCTAAGTTGTCTTATTAGCAAGTTGGGTGATAAGAAGTAGAACAGAATAAATAAAAGACCCACGCACAGGAAAAGGATGCAAGTAACAGCCCAGCCCTTTTCTGAAGCCATGTTTACAAAATTATCCCACCAACTAACAAAAAATAATTGGTTATCCTGGGCGATTTTGTCGGTAGTTTTTTGATTCGCTATTTGCAAATTAAATTGTACATCAGCATCCTCCGGCGCCAACTTCTTGGCTTTCTCATAGTATAAAATGGCTTTGGCAATTTCGTTGTTGCGATAATAGCAGTTGCCCAGGTTATAATATACATTGGCAGATTCATACCCATTATCAAGGAACCTTGTATATGCGTTTATCGCTTTGGCATAATTCCCTTTTGAGTAATAGGTATTACCGCTATCTGCCAGATAATAGGGTGCAGATGCAAAAGAAGATAATCCTGCAAAGAGGAATATCAATCCACATAAAATATGTTTAACCTGCGATCTCATCTTCCAGTTGGGTAATAAGTTTAACGGTAGAATCATACACTTCGTTCAGGTTGCTTGTCACTGTTGCAGGTGCATAACGGGCATATTCGCAATTATCCAAAGAAGCCATAAGCTTTTGTAAAGTCTCGGGTGATACTTTTTTCTCCGTCAACTTGCTTGCAATAGTTTCGCGAGAAAGCTCAGATACGGGTATAGTGAATTTGTCACTAAGGTAACCGTTCAATGCCTTAAGCAGTTCTTCATAAAAAGCTTCTTTATTATTTGCAATCATGTGCTTATTCGCAAGATTCAATCTCTTTTTAGCCATGCGGGTAGCGCCTCTCTGTTTAACTGCTATGGCATCGGAATTCATGTCTATGTATTTTCTTCTCGCAAAAAGCACCAGCAAGAATGCAAGTACCGGTGTTAAAACTCCTGCATAGAATGTGAACGAATAGAGGAAGAAAGAATCTGTGGCCCTTGCCGACTCATGGTCTGTATGGATGTATCGTATGTCTTGTCCAAGGGTTTTGATATCTTCTTTATTTACTCCTCCGGCCATGGTGGTGGCAGAATTATTGTCTCCTTTGGCCACGTCTAGTTTAAACTCAGGAATAGAAAGAGATACGTAGCTTTTCTTTTGCGGATCGAAATAGGTAAACTCTTCAGCAGGTAATGTATATTGGCCCTGGTGCCTTGGAATAAGTAAATAATTGAAAGTACGTGAACCTGATACACCCGAAGGGCTTGTGGTTATATGGTCCGTTATTTTAGCATCGTAGTGATCAAAATCAGGTGGAAACTTTACGGGCAAAGAATCTATTAATTTAAGGTTGCCATTGCCTGATAATACAATGTTAAGATTCACTGCATCATTGGCCTTCACCGTATTTTTATCCATGCTGGATTTAAGAGAAAATTCGCCCACAGCGCCCATAAATTCATTTTTAGCAGCAGGGAGTGGTAGTACGTCAATGCTTATAGGATCACTCTTTATAGTGTATTTCACATTTTTATAACTGCCTCCGAAAAACTGGTCGAATACATTGTTGCTCTTCACCCTCTCGGCCACGATACAATCTACTGTTGCAGGATCTATTTTTAAGTTGCCGGAGTGTTCTGGGAAAACAATGGCCTGCTTAAGTACGGCGACAGTATATGCCACTCCATTGTAGTTTTCGTGCGTGGGTACAATTTGAGCATTCTTCTGTCCTACATCCATAGAATAAAAGCCATTGTACTCAGGGAAGGACGCATTATCTAGGCTTTGCAGATTAAGGCGGGTATATATCTTAATAGTCAGCAAAATCTGTTCTCCCTGGTAAACCCTGCTTTTGCTTGGAATTACACGTACAAATAAATTCTTTTTTACATCGCTATTTGGAGTAGTTCCTGTATTCGAACCTGTGCTTGGACTGCCATTATTTTGAGCCTGTGCATTATTATTATTTTGTGGTGCCGCGCCTTTCACCACCTTAACGGTAATTTCGTTCGATGTAAATGTTTTACCTCCTGCGTGCACTGTGGCAGCTCCTATAGTAGATGTGCCTTCTTGCTTTGCAGCGACTATATATGAGAAAGTGACCGACTGCGATACATTACCATTTACAAATTCTACGCTGGTAGATTCATTGGGGCCGGAGTATACATCCAGATTAGAAAATGAAGGCGCCTCAAAACCCGAAGCATTGGCATTGATAGCAAAATTTACTTCGAACTGTTCACCGACTGATACGGTGTTCCTGGATACGGAAGCAGTTAAATGCTGAGCATAAAGGCCAGTACAACCTGCAAGGGCAAATAATATGAATAATATTTTAAATCTGATCAACTTCATTCCTACCAGTTCTTTTCTATCTGTGTCTGCTGTCTTGTTGCCTTTTTCTTGTCCATTTGATTTTGCAGGTTCTTCTCATCATTGTTCATAGCATCTAATATACGTTTTGCCTCTTCTTTAGAGATATCATTCTGTTGCTGCTGTTGTTGCTGTTTTTGCTGGTCCTGCTTTTGTTTATCCTGTTGTTGCTCTTGCTTTTGTTGTTGCTGCTGGTTCTGTTTTTGATTCTGCTTTTGTTGCTGCTGTTGTTTTTTTTGCTGTAGCTTCGATTGAGCATAGGCGAGGTTATAGCGAGTATCCTCGTCCTTTGGATTATTCGTTAATGAGTTTTCGTAAGCCTTTTCTCCTTCTTCATACTTTTTCTGTTCCATCCAGGAATTACCTATGTTGTGATAAGCATGAGATGTCAGGGTTTTGTCCTTGGTAAGTGAAAGAGCTTGTTGGTATGCATCAATAGCTTGCTGGTATTGCCCCTGCCTGTAATATGCATCTCCCAGGTTAAATTTCCCTTTTACTGCAGCCGATTTATCGCTCAAAGCTTTTTGATAATCGTCCGCTGCTTCTTTATAGTCTTTACCCTCGTACGCCTTGTTACCCTTGCGAAGATATGCATTGCCATTTTGGGCATAGGAGGTAAGATTGCTATAAGAAATAGCAAAGAAAGAAATGAAGTATATGAACAATTTACTTTTCATTTGCCTTTCCAAACAAATTAAGGTTCTGGTACCACTTTGTTTTCTTTTCCGTTATAAATATATCTAGCAACAAAAGTAAAAAAGCCGGAATTATAAAGAATTCAAATTGCTCATCATAATCCCTGTATACTTTGCTGGATAATAGTTTTTTGCCCATTTTTCTAACCTGGTTAAGTATATTATCCAACCCAGCATCCGATGAGGTTGCTCTTTCGCAAGTGCCTCCTGTAGCCACTGCTATCTGTTGCAACAGGTCTATATTCAATTTGGTAACAACTGTGTTACCTTCTTGGTCTTTCATAAAACCTGCCTGCTGCCCGTTTGTGTATATAGGAATAGGTGCTCCAGCCGCAGAACCCATAGCAATAGTATGAATGATAATACCTTGGCCTGCGGCGTCTTTAGCAGCTCTTATGGCATCATCCTCAAAATTTTCACCATCGGTTATCAATATAATTGCTTTGTTCCTGGAAAGAGAGCTGCTAGTTTGCTCAGTTAGCAACTTGGCAGACATATCAATGGCCGCTCCTATAGCCGTTCCCTGCACTGGTACAATGCCGGTATTTACATTGTCAAGGAACATTTTAGCGGCAGAATAATCTGTTGTGATAGGAAGCTGAACATAGGGCTGACCTGCAAAAACTACAATGCCTAGCCTGTCGCCCTCTAATTGTCCGATCAGTTTTTCTACGGCTTGCTTTGCGCTTTCCAGCCTGCTAGGGGTAATATCCTGGGCATTCATACTATTGGATACATCCAGAGCGATTACAATATCAGAACCTTTACGTTCTACCGTTTCTTCATGTGAGCCTATTTCAGGATCTATCATAGCGCCGATGAGTAGCAATACAGCGAATAGTTCAAGAATGAATTTTAAATTCTTTTTGGAAACAGAACTTTCTGAAGCTATTTTGCGGAACAACGGTAACTCGGCAAAATTTTTGATAGCCTTCTTCCTGCTGCGCATAGCAAGCCAATAAACAAGGGCCATAACAGGAATAGCACCCAAGGCATATATGTATGATATGTGCGCGAACTGCAACATTATGGTACTGTTCTTAAAATACTATTTTTAAGTAATAACTCCAATAACAAAAAGATTCCTGCTATTACGGCAAAGGGTAAAAACTCTTCGGCCCTGTCAGTATAATCCCTCTCGGTTATTTTAGATTTTTCCATTTTATCAATCTCAGTATATATCTTTTTCAGACTTTCATTATCAGTTGCCCTAAAATATTTTCCTCCCGTCATATCTGCAATTTGCCTGAGCAGGGCTTCATCAATTTCTACATCCATTAGCGCATACTGATATTGTCCATTGGGCATAACAGCTACCGGTGTCATGGCTTTACCCATGGTGCCAACGCCAATGGTATATACTCTTACTCCGAATGCTTTGGCAATTCCTGCCGCGGTTAGCGGAGCTACAGAACCCATATTATTTACACCATCCGTAAGGAGTATTATTACCTTACTCTTAGTGCTGTTGTCATCTTTTAATCGGCTCACTGCGGTGGCTAGGCCATCACCAATCGCAGTTCCATCTTCTACCATGCCGGTATGTATCTGGCCCAAAAGATTTTTAAGAACTGCGTGATCTGTAGTAAGCGGACATTGTGTAAACGCTTGGCCGCTGAATATTACCAATCCTATCTTATCATCCGGGCGGTCATCTATAAACGAAGAATCAACCTTCTTAGCTGCCCCAATGCGACTTGGATTAAAATCTTTGGATAGCATACTGCCCGAAATATCCTGGGTTATCATAATGTCTATACCTTCCGAAGTAATATTCTTCCAGCTCATAGAAGATTGGGGTTTAGCAATAATAACTATGAGTAAAGCTATAGCCAGCATTCGGAAACCGAAGAGTGCGTGGCGCAGGTAATTCTTATAAGAAGTCTTGGGGATTTCCTCCTGCATAAAAGGAGATGGCATAAGTATTTCGGCGGTTGCAAAGTTGTGACGAAACACATAATAGGTTACCAACAAAGGGATTAAAAGCAGCAGCCACAAAAACCCCGGATGTACAAACGTTATGGAATTAAAATAGTCCATCATGATTGTGGCGGCATTGGTTGGTCTGATATTAGTGGTTCGGCAGGTATGTTTTCTTTTAGCTTAATGGTACTGTTTATAAAGTCTATTGAAGTAGTAAAACTTGCCTCGTGCTCGGCGGGCAGAGGCTGTTCCTTCGCAAACTTTACAAGATCAGCGAGAACAAGTACTTGTTTTAGTTTGCCTTTTAATTCACTATCAATGTCCACCCTGCGCATTGCATAAACAATTTCATCGGTAATCATTTCCTGGGCATTGATGCCAAACCTATCGTCCAGGTATGTACGTAGTATGTCAGTAAGGGCAGTATGGTATTCTTTTATTTTGCCTTCCTGCCATAGTTTTTTCGCGGCCAGTTCTTCCATGGCTTTTAAGGCCTTAACATGGGGATCGACAGGTGGTTCTTTAATTACAATGGGGACAGGTTTCTTGTTCCTCAATTTTCTAACAACAAAATAAACAATGAGTGTTATTACTGCTACTATTAAAATACCAAGTCCTATCCAGGGCAATGCCTCTAGCCATGACCAGGATGCGGTTAAAGGCGCCTTGATATCCTTTATGCTCTTGGTGGTATCTACAGCAACTGTCCTTACATAAAGCATAATGGGCTCAGTTTCCTGGGGATGGGCCGTATCTCCATTCACTATAAACATAAAGGGGGGAATGGCATAATAGCCGGAATCGAAGCTTGTAATAAGTATGTCTTGTTTTTGTTCTTGAAGAGAAGGGCGAGTGCTATCTGTTTTAACAGTATCTATTTTCGATCTGCTAACTACTTTCACCTTTGAAATAAGAGAATCACTGATCGCAGGCCATTGAATTTTAGGTGTGCCTTTTTGCCCGTTATAGGTAGCAATAAGATGAAGTTTTACTTGTTCTCCAATGCGAATACTGTTGCTGTCTATATGTGCTGATACCTGCACATTTTGTGCCATGCAGGTAAGATGCAGCAGCACTACAATGCAAACAAAGGGAATGAAATATTTTAAACTCCTATTCTTCATGTTATTTACCCCTTTGCGCAAATAATGTTGTTAAAGGAACTATATAAGATTGATTAGTAGCGATGCTTGCATTATCTACTCCGCTACGACGGAATATTTGTTTAAGATCGTGCTCTCTTTTTCGCATAGCAATATAATACTGGTTGCGAACTTGCTTGCTCGATGTATCAAGCCAAAGTAGTTTTCCGCTTTCGGCATCGCGAAACTTAACAAGGCCCATATCCGGCAATTCTTCTTCTCTTTTGTCGTAAATGCGTAATCCTACAACATCATGCTTGCCCGCGGCAATTTTAAGTGCATCGCTGAAATTGGTATCCATGAAATCAGAAATGACAAAGGCAATACTTTTCTTTTTAATGGCGTTCGTAAAATAACGGAGCGCTTCGGAGATATTCGTTTTTTTGCTTTCAGGTTCAAACTGCAACAACTCACGTATGATATGTAATATATGCGACTTGCCTTTTTTAGGAGCAATGAATTTTTCTACTTTATCAGTGAAAAAGAGTACACCTATTTTATCATTGTTTTGTATGGCCGAAAAGGCAAGCACTGCGCACAATTCGGTTATCATATCCTGTTTTAGTTGCTTGTGTGTGCCAAAGTTTTCTGAAGCGCTTACGTCTACTAACAGCATCACTGTAAGTTCTCGTTCTTCTTCAAATACTTTTACGTAAGGATGGCTAAAGCGGGCAGTCACGTTCCAGTCAATACTGCGTATGTCATCACCGGGTGTGTATTCTCTCACCTCGCTAAAAGACATACCTCTTCCCTTAAACGCACTGTGGTATTCCCCGGAAAACAGATCCTGGGAAAGCCCGCGTGTTTTTATCTCAATCTTTCTAACCTTTTTTAACAACTCACTCGTTTCCATTTTTCAGCATATTAGAATTCAGAATCCAGAAGTCAGAATGAAGAGTTTCTTTTCATCTTCTGTATTCTTTATTCTGTATCCTATGTTCTATTTAAGGCACTTCAACTGTGTTGAGTATTTCTGTAATGATATGTTCCGATGTTATGTTTTCAGCTTCTGCCTCGTAGGTTAAACCAATACGGTGGCGGAGTACATCATGGCATATCGCACGAACATCTTCCGGTATAACATAGCCTCTGCGCTTAATAAAAGCATAGGCTTTGGAAGCAAGGGCAAGACTAATACTGGCGCGGGGAGATCCACCGTAACTTATTAAAGAAGCGTATTTATCTAATTTGTATTCCTTGGGTGAACGTGTTGCAAACACTATATCGAGAATGTATTTCTCTATTTTTTCATCCATGTATACATCCTTAACCACCTTTCTGGCACTGCTAATATCTGCAGGCTTCAAAACATGGTTTGGTTTTGGAAAATCGGCAGCCAGGTTCTGGCGTACGATTTTTTGTTCATCTGTTTTTGTAGGGTAATGTATAACTACTTTGAGCATAAAACGGTCAACCTGCGCTTCGGGTAATACATAGGTACCTTCCTGTTCAATGGGGTTTTGTGTTGCAAGTACCAGGAAAGGCTCCGGTAAAGGGAATGTTTCATCGCTTATGGTTACCTGGCGTTCCTGCATAGCTTCAAGCAAAGCGCTTTGTACCTTAGCGGGAGCGCGGTTTATTTCATCCGCGAGTATAAAGTTAGCGAAGATAGGGCCTCTGCGGACTGTAAATTCTTCTTTTTTCTGATTGTATATCATGGTACCGATCAAATCGGCAGGCAACAGGTCGGGAGTAAACTGTATGCGGTTAAAACTGGCATCTATAGTAGAAGAAAGAGTTTTTATGGCAAGAGTTTTAGCCAGCCCGGGCACACCTTCAAGCAGAATATGACCGTTAGCAAGCAAACCCACCAAAAGTCTTTCCACCATATACTTTTGGCCAACTATAACCTTCTCTATCTCAAGGTTAAGGAGGTCAACAAAGGCGCTTTCTTTTTGGATACGCTCATTAAGTTCTTTAATATCTAACATAGCTTTAAATTTTAGGAAGGCAAATATACATCTGCGCCCAGCATATGCAGGTATCCTACCCTGTTAAAAATTGTTAAGCTTTTTGGGCTTATCTTTGCTTAAATAATCTGTGTATATGCAACAGGCAGGGAAGTTGATAATGTTTGCAGGAGCTTTTATTCTTTTGGTTGGCATAGTGCTTTGGGCCGGAGGTAAGTATTTCCATTGGTTTGGTCATTTGCCGGGAGATATAAATGTAGAACGCGAAAAGTTTAAGTTATACATGCCGGTTACCAGTATGTTATTGGTGAGTTTTGTTTTAAGTATACTTGTCTGGTTCATTCGTAAATACATTTCATAAGGATATGAGCACCCCGCCATTAGCAGAGAGGATGCGTCCGCGAAAGCTGGAAGATTATCTTGGACAGAAACATCTTACCGGTCCTGATGGGGTATTACCTAAATTTATAAAATCGGGCAATCTTCCCTCTATGATATTTTGGGGGCCACCTGGTGTTGGTAAAACTACGTTGGCCAATATACTTGCTCATTCACTTAATAAAGAGTTTTATTCCCTCAGCGCCATATCTACCGGGGTAAAAGAAGTACGTGAAATAATAGAACGAACAGAGAATGCAGGACTTTTTCAAAGCACCCCTATAGTATTTATAGATGAAATCCACAGGTTTAATAAGGCACAGCAGGACGCATTACTGGGTGCTGTGGAAAAGGGCAATATAATTCTTATTGGAGCCACTACCGAAAATCCTTCATTCGAAGTGATATCGGCGCTTTTATCACGCTGCCAGGTATATGTGCTCAAATCGCTGGAAAAAGAAGATCTGATGGAACTTCTTGACCGGGCAATAAAACAGGATGAGTTTCTAAAAACAAGGGATATCGAGTTGAAAGAAACACAGGCTCTGCTAAGGCTTTCGGGAGGCGATGGACGAAAATTATTGAACCTCTTTGAAGCTGTAATACTTTCATATAGTGATGGGAAGTGCTTAGTGACCGATGATATTGTTATGCAGGTAGCTCAACAGGTTATTCCGCTTTATGATAAGAAAGGGGAACAGCATTACGATGTAATATCCGCTTTTATAAAATCTATGCGTGGCAGTGACCCTAATGGAGCCGTTTATTGGCTAGCCCGTATGCTAAATGGGGGCGAAGACATACTATTTATTGCCCGGAGAATGATCATTCTAGCTTCTGAGGATGTGGGGAATGCCAATCCTAATGCATTAGTAATAGCTAATAGTTGTTTCCAGGCAGTTAATTCCATTGGCATGCCCGAGGCAAGAATAATATTATCACAAACTGCTGTTTATCTTGCATGCTCACCTAAAAGCAATGCCTCTTATATGGCTATAGGTGAGGCCATGAGTAAGGCTGCAGCTACAGCACATCTGCCAGTTCCCTTGCATTTGCGTAATGCTCCAACCAAGCTTATGAAGCAGTTAGACTATGGTAAGGATTATATGTACGCTCATTCATACGAAGGAAATTTTGTTCAGCAAAATTACCTGCCCGATGATATAAAAGGAACTGTGTTTTATGACCCGGGTAAAAATGCCAAGGAAGAAGAATTCAGGCGATACCTGAAAAAGATGTGGGAATCCATTTATCCCTACTAGTGATAATCCTTTTAATGCTATTAGCGTATAGCAATTAGCTATAGGCATATTTTGTTAAATTTGTCGAACCAATCCCTTTTAGATGACATATCCAAAATATTTTCTATTAACGGTAATAGCGGGTTCACTTCTTTTAAATGCCTGCCATTCCGATAAAGGCAATAATGGTAATCCGTCTGTTTTAAATGCCCAGGATACTATAGTCACATCTGCAAAAGGGGTGTCGTTAATTATAAACAGTATCCCTTTTCCGATTAATCTTTTAGATACTCTGCATGATATAAATGGTCACTTCAATCAAGATATTCTTAATCCTGCAGGTAATGTAAATCTGTATTCTGAAAGCAATGCACAATCTGCCAACCTGGGAGTATATGGTGCCGACTTAGCCTACGTAATTTCATTTGAGCAGTTTCAGTCTGTTGGCATTTATATCAAAGCTTCTAAATCTTTAGCTGATAATATAGGTATCCCCCTGGCATTTGCTGCACAAGTAATTGAGCGTTGCGAGAAGAACCAGAATAATAAGGATTCGCTCACTGCTATTGTTATACAATCATACAGCAATATAGACCAGGTATTGAAGCAGAATGAACGTATGGCATCAGAGGTGCTTGTACTTACAGGTGGATGGATAGAAGGGGTTTATCTTACAACACAAAGTGTGGGAAATATGCCCGAAGGGGCGGATAAAGAAAAAATGTTCAGAATATTGCTGGAACAAAAGCAATATGACGATAAGCTACTGGCTTTGCTTACCCAGGTATCTGCAGCATCTCCCTATTGCTTTAACCTTATAACGCATATGCAACAGATAAAGGCAGTTTATAATGATATTACTACACCTTCCTCTTTTACCGAAGAAAAATTGAAGGATTTGGCAGGAAAAATAAAAGATATTCGTTCTATTATAATCAAAGGCAATTCATAGACCGAGTTAATGATAATAGCCCGCGATATATATAAATCTTACGGAAGCCTTAATGTTCTTAAAGGTATAAATCTTGAAATAAAAGATGCCGAAGTTGTATCCATTGTAGGTGCTTCGGGGGCAGGCAAAACCACCCTCCTTCATATATTGGGGACGCTTGACAGATCTGATAAAGGCACTATAGAACTCAATACAGTGTCGGTTCATTCCCTAAAAGATCGTGAGCTTTCACGCTTTAGAAACAAAGAGATAGGGTTTGTGTTCCAATTCCATTACTTATTGCCCGAGTTTACTGCTATTGAAAATGTATGTATTCCCGGTTATATTGCTAAAACAAATTCTGCTGAAGTACGCCATAAGGCAAAGGAACTCCTTACTATGCTTGGTTTGGGCTCCAGGCTCGATCATAAGCCTTCTGAACTCTCAGGCGGAGAGCAACAGCGTGTGGCAGTAGCAAGGGCATTGATAAACGGACCCTCTGTAGTTTTCGCCGATGAACCTTCTGGCAACCTCGATTCGGCTAATGCTAAAGATCTTCACAATCTTTTTTTTACACTCAGGGAAAAATTCAAACAAACATTTGTGATCGTTACTCATAACGAAGAGCTTGCCGGTATGGCCGATCGTAAGCTTGTTATGAAGGACGGTATGATAGTGAGTAATTGAACGAAACAAGACAAAAACGATAATTAATGAAGCATTTTTTTATAGGAGTTATTTTAATCATCCCGTTTATGTGTCTTGGTCAGGGTGATGCCCCAAAGACATCTTCAGACACACTAACCGAATGGCAAATGGATTCATTACAGTTAAATGCCATACAAAAGCTCAGGGCTTTTTATAATTGTATCTCCATCATGTCTAATCCGGATTACCACCAGGAGTTAAGAGATGAGGCCAGCAGACGTGCCAAACGGCTTTTTTATGGGTCTGACTGTTTTATTGATGGCAAAATGGCAAATGCCTATATCGACAGTTGTACTGTCTTAACTAAGGGGATTAGATTCAAAATCGATGATATCGTGGTAAAAGGAGATATGAAAAAGATACCCGACGTGCTGGAAGATGAAAATTACCAGGGAATGCTAAGATATAAACTTACCCTTGCAAAGGATAGTACCAGTGACAAAAGTGCTTATATAATGCTTGCCCGCAAGAAACAAGCTGCTACCCCCGTGTCGAAGGAAGGATGGACTGTTTTTATTTGCGATATAAGATAAAAACGATTGACTTTCTGATCTAGTTATCATCAAAATCAACATCGATTCTGCTTTGAGAATGGAAAATAAATATATTTGCACCCCTAAATTGTTCTTTAAATAAGATATTTCAAGCGAAAGTAGCTCAGTTGGTAGAGCGCAACCTTGCCAAGGTTGAGGTCGCGGGTTCGAGACCCGTCTTTCGCTCTTTACCCGCCCAGCCGGCGGATGAGGGTTACTAAAGTAGCCCAACCCATTTGCCCGGGTGGTGGAATCGGTAGACACGCAGGACTTAAAATCCTGTGATCAGCAATGGTTGTGCGGGTTCAAGTCCCGCCCCGGGTACAAATTGTATGTTTTTATATCCAGACTAACCTCTTGAGTAGAAAATAGAATTTAGTCCCCAAAACCATAGTATTAAACTCTGCATTCAAGGTATGAATTCGGAAGGGAATGGTAAGCCTCAAGAGGCCAGCAAATTATTTCTTACCAGGTGGTTGCGTTAAGAAGTAGACCACCTTTAAATATATCAATTAGTTTAAAGTGTATTTCATTACACCGTTTTTGCAGTTTGTTACATGGTTGCCTGCTTTTATTACATAGGCAATAAACAGGGGTATGGCCTGATATAGTTTTGCATCATCAAACGAAACGAACATGAAAACAAATATTATAAAACCCAATGCCATGAAAACATTCACATTCTACATTCTGTTAAGCGCATTACTTACATCTTGCGCCGGAACCTACAATGAAATCGGAAGTCTCAGCATGTTATCTAATAAGCACCTGGACCCAAGCGGGCACTATCAAAAGCTGGCATTGAAGGCAGGCACCTCTAAAAAGGAGATCAGGCAATCTAAAGCAGATAATATGGAAGCTGCCATAAACCAGGTTATTAGCCAGATACCAGGGGCGGAATATATGACCAATGTTAAAATATATGCAGTAAAGGGCAACTACCTGGCAGTATCTGGCGATGTATGGGGCAATGCTGTTAAAAATATTAGTACAAACTCAGAAATAAAAACTGCAAGTATTGCAAAATAACGAGTAAGGGGGATGAGGCTACTCTATGGGCAGCCTTAAAGTAAAAAATCCTTCCCTGTAATCGGGAGGGATTTTTACTTATTAGTGGAGGTGGTTTCGGTGGTTGAGCCTCTAGTAAATTATTTTTCAGATTTTAGTTTGGCTGTAAAAACGATACGGCGCAGGGCATGTGCAGTAATTTTACGGATGTCTTTAAATATTTTGCCATTAAGAGCACCAATAACAGCTTCTTTATCCAGTTGCGCAGGATCAATACTCCATGCAAGTATAATATACTCATAGGCCGCATGGGGTAATATGGTCAGCACATGCTCATCAGAATAAAATTCATCATTTGCTTTGTGTTCGTTTCCCCAGCGCTTAAGTTCAGCAGCAAGCTCATCCCTCAATTCGGGTAATATGTTTTTTACCTCTTTAATAACCTTAGCAGAAATCTTTGTCATGGTACTCTTCTTTATTCTCGTTTTAACTGCGTGGGTTATGTAGCATTACCGGCACTTAGGTACTACGAATACCCACCACACAGTAAGCTACACCCACGCATCACCGCGTGCCTGGTTATTTGTGTGGTTGCTAACAATCGTAGTTTTAAGTGCCCATTAACAGCAGACGCTGCAATGCCAATATCATTTATTCAATTCGATTTCCCGAATTTGAAGCGTAAAAGTACCTCATTTTAAAGTACTTTACATCATTTTCTTTAAAATATTTTTTTCGCATTCCTTTATTTAAATTCATAAGGTTGTTATATAGGGTTTTTAAAAAAATGATATATATATGCTGTTGTTCAATACTAAACTCATTTAGGTTATATGTTCAGAAACTAATTTAAATGCTTATTTATTTCTCAAAAGCGAGAGTAAGTTTTACCAGGCCTGCAGTATTTTTTACTTCTAGTTTTGCCAGCAGGTTCCTCCGGTGCGTATCGATGGTTCTTTTACTTAGGTTAAGTTTTTGTGCTATCTGTTCCGTGGTGTTTTCGGCTGCTATCATTTCAAGCACTTGTATTTCTCTCTCTGATAGCAAGGTCTTAAGATCCGGCTTCTTTGGTTTTTTACTCCTGGGTATCGCGTCAAACTTCAGTAGCCTTAGGGCTACATCGTTGGAATAATAATTTTTGCCACCCAGTATGGTCTCAAATGCGGTTATTATTTCTTCGGGGCTGATATTTTTAAGTACAAAGCCTTTAACTCCGGCCTTCCTCATTTTATCTATATACGTAGATTCATTATAATTGGAGAGGGCCAGTATACTGGCTGACGGTTTATCCTTCACTATTTTTTGCACTGCTTCAGCACCGCTCATGCCTGGTAACTGAAAATCCATTATAATAATGTCGAATTCATTTTTTAGGGCTTTCTCCACGCCCTCTTCTCCAGTTCCGGCCTCCTGTATCTTAAAGCTGTATCTTTTACTCTGCGATTCTAACATGGACCGTATGCCGTCGCGTACCATTTTATGATCGTCAACAATTAGTATTTTCATAGTCTTCATATTAGCATGGAATTATTATTTCATATATGGTTCCTTTGTTTGGTACACTGTCAATTTTTGCCGATCCATTATGCGCCTCTACCCTTGAGTTTACATTTTTTAATCCCATGCCTTTATATTCATTGCGTTTCTTTATTTCAAAGCCTATGCCGTTATCCTTAAGTACTGCTATTATGTTTTTTTTCTTTTTATCCATTCCTATTTGCACGCTTACCTTTTTGGCCTTGCCGTGTTTTATAGCATTGTTGATAAACTCCTGTGTTATGCGGAAGAGTGTTATCTCAATGGTTTTATCAGTTATGATAATTCCATCCTTCATGGCAAACTTTATTTTAACCTGCGAACTCAGTTCTATCTTATGGCACAGCTCATTTATGGCTTGCTTTAAGCCAAAGTGTTGCAGGGTACCTGGCATTAGGTTAAAGCTAATGGTAGACAGTTCATCAATAACATCTACAAGGGCTTCGTTCGATTTTTTTAAAACAACATCATACTTTGCCTTGCCTACTTTTTGCATGCTTTTAAGAGCGCCAAGGTAAAACATAATACCCGATAGTTTTTGCCCAAGACTATCATGTATATCGCGGGCAATGCGTATCCTTTCTTTTTCCTGTGTATCTACAATAGCTTTAATAACCAGGCTCTCTGTTTTCTTTTGTTGTGATATATCTTTTATAATACCCTGCCATCCCATTACTTCACCCGCTTCGTTATGTATAGCGCTGGCCGATATAAGACAGGTTATGATATTGTTGTGTGTATCGCGAAACAATAACTCGGCATCTGTTATACTACCTTTTGCATCCAGCTCCTGGCGTATTATTATTCTTTTGGCTTGGTCGTAAATTACGTCTCGTATCCTTTTTGTTTTAAGTACCTCAATGGGGTATTTGAATAATTTTATTCCCGCTTCATTAATATCTACAAAGTGTGATTCGGAATCAAGTATAAAAAGGCAATCTTGCGAAGACTCAAAAATACTCCGGTATTTTTTTTCAGATTCGGTTAAGGATCTTTCATACCTTTTTATCCTGGCTTGGTTGCGCGCTATCAGCAGATAACCAATGGTTTCTCCGTTTTGGTTGTACAAAAAACTGCACGAGCAGCTTACAGGTATAGGCTCCTGGCCAATTGAATGCATGGTCCTGTCTATGTGCACAAGAGGAGCACTTTGCATTTCTTTTTTTAGATTTTTAAAAAAGTCCAGACCACCTTCTATAATATTTATTGATCTGCCCTTCAATTCGATCTCCTTAAAATTAAGGGTATCTGTAACCGCCTTATTAATGCTGTTGATATTGCCATTGGCATCCAGCACAAACAACATATCCGATACCGAATGGAAGATATTATTAAAGTAGTTTCTTGATATGGTGGATATCTTTAGCTCCTCACCCAGCATGTTTATATTGGAGATAAAAGCATCTATATCATCCAGTTTGCCCGATGGCTCTATCTTCTGGTTAAAGTCGCCCAGTGAATAGCTAATAAGCAGGGAGTTTATTTCTTCCAGGCGAGGATCCACAGATTTAGGCAGTTCCTTTAAATTGTCCTAGCCACTCCAGTGCTTTACCTTTATCAGTAAATATTTTGAAAGGTACTTTAGGGTTCGTCACCTTAAGGTAAAAATTAATAAGGAAAGTGCTGTAAACTGATTTCAACACAAAGGCTCCGGCGGTAAGGCCTTTTGTTCCTTCATTTGAAAAATAATCACGGGCACTTTTCTCTGCCGATACTACACCCTCGTCCAGCACAAGCATGGGATACAAGGTGTTAGATGTGAACTCCATTCTTGTTCTCACAATTTCCTTTGCCACATCAAGTGTAATGGTTATTCCTTTTTTGTAGGTGACAATAACAATGCCATCTGCTATTTCAAGATATACAAATTGAGTATCTAAAATGGAAGGGTTCGTAGTTGTCGTCATTCTCAAGGATATCTGTTGCGTAAAATTACGTAAAAATTACAATAGAAGCTTCTCTTTAAAGTGCAATTCCAAGTCATCAATTTTTTGCAATAAATTCTTAATTGGCTGTTTTACTGAATGTTATAAAAACATGACTAGGTACTTATACCTAGGTACTTATACCTAGTATTTATACCTCAAAATAGGTACTTATACCTAGGTACTTATACCTAGTACCCCATTTTCAAATTCAGTATTTATACTGATGTTTTTCATTTTTCCGCAGCTTAGTTTTGAGCCGTCAAATTCTGTTAACACTATTTAGAATATAATAATAAAAACAACATGAAGAGAGTTACACCCGGCATAGATATCATTGATGAAGTATTAGATTTTGGTGTAAAGAAGGGCGCCATACACCTTTTCACTACAGATGAAAAATTAAATGGAAATATTTTTTTGCTAGATAAGCATCGGCAAAATGAAGTGATTAATTTCGGCTCATGCAGCTACCTGGGGCTTGAATTTGATACGCGATTAAAGCAGGGTGCGAAAGATGCCATAGATAACTATGGCACCCAATTCTCCTCTTCAAGGGCATACGTTTCTACAAAGCACTATGCAGAGCTTGAAGGCTTATTTGATAAGATCTTTGATGCAAATGCTATAGTTACTCCTACTACCACATTAGGGCACATTGGTGTAATACCCATGCTGGTAAATGACAGAGATGCCATTATTCTTGATCACCAAGTGCATAACTCGGTTCAAACAGCTGTAAATGTTGTTAAAACAAGGGGTGTATATACCGAACTCATTCGTCATAATAATATGAATGCACTGGAGGATAGGATAATCGCCTTGCGTTCAAAATATAACCGCATATGGTATATGGCTGATGGTATTTATTCCATGTATGGAGATGCTACACCGGTTGAGCATATCTATGGGTTGATGGAAAAGTATCCTGAGTTTCATTACTATGTGGATGATGCACATGGCATGAGTGCTTATGGCAAAAATGGTAGCGGTTATGTATTAAGTAAAAAGTCTATCCACGAAAAAATGGTAATTGTTACTTCATTAGCAAAAGCATTTGCTACTGGCGGGGGGGTTGCTATCTTTCCTACACGCGAAATGGCTCGTAAATTCAGAACTACTGGGGGGCCAATCAACTTCTCCGGTCCTATGCAACCTGCTGCTTTGGGTGCAGCCATAGCTTCCGCAAAAATCTGCCTCTCACCTGAAATTACAGTAATGCAGGAAGCATTGAGCGAGAATATAAAGTATACTAAGCTTGCTCTTAAAAAATACAACCTACCCTTGGTAACCCAATCTGAATCTCCTATTTTCTTTGTAGGGGCAAGCCTTCCTAAAATAGGATACAGTATTGTAAACAAAATGATGGATAGGGGCTTTTATCTTAATGTAGGCATTTTTCCTGCTGTGCCTATGAAGAATACCGGTATACGATTTACTGTTACAAGGCTGCACACTTTCAAACAAATAGAAAGCATGGTGGCCGCATTGGCCGAGTGCCATGCGGAAGTATTAAAGGAAGAGGACTTTAGCATGGAGCAGATATATAAGGCCTTTAAAATGAAGGCGCCTTTGGAACAAAAACTCGAAGAGGTAATGGTAGCTGCTGAAAAACAATCGGCGCTGGAAGTACAACACGTAAGTTCTATAAATGAAGTGAATAAAAAGGAATGGGACAGTTTGCTTGGTAACCGCGGAACATACAATTGGGAAGGCTTAAAATTCCTGGAAGAATCATTTGCAGGTAATTTAATGCCCGAGAATAACTGGGAGTTCGATTACCTTATGATAAAGGATGCACAAAATAAGCCTGTGCTGGCAACATTCCTTACTACCGGTATTTGGAAGGATGATATGCTTTCGCCCGAAGGCGTTTCGGTTCAGGTAGAAGCCAAACGAAAAGCACTTAAGGATCCTTATTACTTAACATCCAAAATAGTTTGCATGGGCTCTTTACTAACCGAAGGAGACCACTTGTACATAGACCGTTCCTCTCCTTACTGGAAAGAAGCAATGGCTATACTTCTTGATAAAATGTCAGCTCTGCAGGAACAACATAATGCAGCAGGAACTACCATCAGAGATATGGTTTCGGGTGATGATGAAATGAATGCCTTTTTAATGGATAACGGGTACTTTAAAGTGGGACTGCCTGATACACATGTAGTAGATTCGGTAAACTGGACAAACAAAGAAGAGTTTTTAGGCAGACTTACCAAGCGCTCTCAACGCCATATTAAGCAGGACGTACTTAGGCATGAAGATAAATATGAAGTAGAGTTAGTAAAGAACGCAACCGAGGAAGAAATAAAATACTGGTATCAACTTTATAACAACGTTAAAGAAAGAAGCCTCTTGCTTAATACTTTTCACCTGCCATACAAGGTATTTGAAAATATGGCCAAGCACCCCGATTGGGAAATAGTGGCTCTTAAGCTTAAGCCTGAATTGGAAAAGAGAGAAGAAAGAAAACCACTTGCTGTTATGTTCAGCTTTTTAACAGAAGAGAAATACAATTTTATGATGGTTGGCATAGATTATAGCTTTAATGAAGAATATAAATGCTATAAACAGGCCATTTACCAGGTGCTGGAAAGGGCCCGCAAAACCGGCAAAAAAGCAGTTAACCTTGGGTTGTCAGCTTCTATAGAAAAGCAAAAGTACGGAGCGAAACCTATAGAGGTAGTAGCCTATATGCAGGCAAAAGATAATTATTCACTGGAAGTAGTGCATGCCATGAATGTGATGCAACCTGCCAATGTGTAACATACAAACGAAACCTGCATGCCATATAATTACCATAAGCGAGTGAGGATATATGAAACTGACAAGGGAGGAATATGCTTTATTCAATCTAACGTCGAGGTTAAATATTTTAGAGAATGATGGAATTCTCCTGGTTAAAAAAATTATCAATGCAAGATACGAGGTTAAGCTCTTCCTATTATATGGGTTTTATGTCGAAGTTTTTTTTAATATCCAGTTGCATACAGCGCTTAAGGCAGAACCATTATGGTGCGAAAGTTTAGTGAATATGTTTTATTTGAAATAAGTAATCAGTAAAAGGTGGTCAGTAGTCAGAGTTTTAGTAGTAAAATATCATCAAATCGTTATAATGAAGCGCTAAAGTCAATTCATAGTTTATAATTCATAACTCATAATTAAAGAACGTATGGATTTAAAAATACTTTTGCTTGAGGATGTTCAGTCCGACGCAGACCTTATTATAAGGCAGCTATCACGGGATAACCTGAGTTTTACCACAGAAAGAGTGGATACACGCGATGAATTTACCAATGCTCTCAGGCATTTTAAACCTGATGTAATTCTTTCCGATCACTCTTTGCCCCAGTTTAATTCTATGGCTGCACTTGAGCTTGCTAAAAGATCGACCCCTGATGCTCCTTTTATATTGGTAACAGGCGCTGTATCAGAAGAATTTGCTGTAAACTGTATTAAGTCAGGGGCAGACGATTACATACTGAAGAGCAATCTTACCCGTCTTTCATCTGCCATTAAAGGCAGCTTGCAAAAACGCCAGCTTGCAACGGAGAATAATATAATTAGGGCCCTTAACACTGAAATAGAAAAGAAGAACAGCGAACTGCACTTAATGAACCAGGAGAAGGACAGGTTTATGGGTATTGTATCACATGATCTGCAAAACCATATTTCATCCATGATGCTTACGCTTAGCCTGCTGGGTAAAAATATGGAAGGTTTAACTCCAAAGCAGAACGATTATGCTAAAAGGATGAACCGCTCAGCCATTAACATGCAAAAATTGCTGAGTGATTTTTTAACAGTTAACCGCATTCAGAATGGCATAATTACGCCTGTTTACAGCCTGGTGAATATGGGTAACATGGTTCAGGAAATTACGGAAGGATATGAGTTTATGGCTAAACGCAAAGGGATAGAAATAAATTTCGATAACAAGTGCGAAGAATCATTCTTTCGTACAGATATGAGCTACCTGAGTATTATTATAGATAACCTTATTTCTAATGCTGTTAAGTACAGCGCACGGGATGAAACTGTTTCTGTAAAAACAGTTAAAGAAGCTAAAAAGTACAAGCTGGTGGTAAAGAACAAAGGTATTACCATACCAGAGGATCAAATGCCCAAGATGTTCGGCCGCTTTCAAAAGCTTGGCACATCACCAACAGCGGGAGAGCCCAGTAACGGCCTTGGTTTATCTATTGTAAAAGATCTTGTGGACGCCCTTAACGGAACTATTGAATGTATAAGCAGTGAAGAACATACCACATTTACGGTAACCTTTAACGCGTAGAGTTTATGGAGGATATAAAAATACTTTTACTGGAGGATAATGCATTTGATGCCAATATGGTGGAGAGGCAGCTGCTAAAGAAGAAGCTGAAGTTTACCTCGCAGCGAGTGGATGAGCAAGATGAATATATCCACGCTTTGATAAAATTCAGGCCCGATATAATACTTTCTGATCATTCGCTTACCGATTTTAATTCTATAGCCGCACATAACATTGCAAAAAAAATAAGACCACAGGCTTTGTTTATTATTGTTAGTGGCCATTCCTCTGAAGATATTGCCAGCAAGTGCCTTGTGAACGGTGCTGATGATTTTATATCCAAGAGCGAGCTAAGTCGCCTGCACCTGGCAATTAAAGGTGGCCTGGATAAAAGAATGTTAGAAAATGAACATGAATCTTTACTGGATCTTAAGCGTGAGATAAGAATAAGGAACGAAGAAATAAAAAAAGTAAGCAGCAAAAAGGATAAATTCCTCCCTCTCATATCGCATGAAATGGTAAACC